>SAMEA104315436__coassemble_757_pt1 | contig 51247 bp, 34 predicted proteins | sample SAMEA104315436__metabat2_low_PE_041 | metagenome-assembled genome bin SAMEA104315436 (sample SAMEA104315436) | gut metagenome | biome: Monkey gut; feature: monkey-associated habitat; material: faeces | place: China | collected 2013 | reverse complement strand
TTCATTCTCATTGTGCGGCAAAGCCGCCCAACCAGTCATTCCCGTAACGGGGCGGCTTGGGAGCAAATGCAAACAATTACAGATACGTGCATGCTGAGAAAATCCATTTATCATTTAATTTATTGCTGATGCATACTACAATATTTATATATTTTTTTCTGTGTAGTGTATGATGAAGTGATACTACCTAGTGTCTTGGTGCAGATGAGCCTATGTCTGCTAACGTTTTTTGCCCGATGTGTTTTCTCAGCAACATAGCGAAATCTGTCCTGCATGACGAACGACACCGACCATTACGGGAGCGACCGTTGCGTCAGCATGACAGACGAAGGGCTTACGTTAAAAACGGTTGTGCTGACAGCAGCAATGTGACTTCTTTCGCAGCGCTCCACCGCCCCGTCAAGCTTACAACCGTTTAGTAAGCCCTTTGGCTGGCAAGGGAGCAGGAGTTCTGGTCGGCGGCTTCTTTCTTTTGGTACTTTTCTTTCTGGCCGCACAGAAAGAAAAGTATATTACATATGTAAACGATACGTTTACTGGAATAACGATTAATATAATAAGGTTCAATTTAAATCCGTAATTTAACCTTATTATAAGGGATTAAAAAAAGAAGGTACCGTACAAAACTTTGGTTTTGTACGGTACCTTCCTTTTTATGATAGACAGCTAATAGCTTATATTATTTATTGGAGTTAGCAGCCATTTCTTTTTTATAAATGTCGGCTGTAATAGCATCGGAGCAGCAAACTGCAACAACGTCAGCAACGTCTTCAGAGGAGCAGCCACGAGACAAGTCAAGAATCGGTTCTGCCAAGCCTTGAACCAATGGGCCAAGGGCTGTTGCATTTGCAAAACGCTGAACCATCTTATAACCAATGTTAGCAGCATCGAGGTTCGGGAAAATGAGGACATTGGCATGACCAGCAACTTTAGAGCCTGGAGCTTTGTGTTCGCCAACTTCAGGAACCAATGCAGCGTCGGCCTGCAATTCGCCGTCAAATTCAAAGTCAACATTGCGTTTTTTCAAGATTTCTACAGCTTCGCGAACGTTATCAACAGATTCGCCAGCGCCGGAACCTTTCGTGGAGTAGGAAAGGAAAGCAACTTTCGGGTTCAAAATCTGAACTGTACGACGGGCACGTTCTACGCAGATGCAGGCAATATCTGCAAGCTGTTCGGATGTCGGATTCGGAATAACGCCGCAGTCACCCAATACGAGAATACCATTGTCGCCGTACTGCGGAGTGTTTGTCAACAGAATAAATGCAGAAGATACGGTTTTATTGCCAGGACGAGGGCCAACAACCTGAAGGCCTGCGCGGATAACGTCTGCAGAAGTCGTAGCAGCACCGGATACAACACCGTCTGCTTCGCCGAGAGCAACAAGGCCGGCAGCAAAGAATGTATAGTTTGTCGTCATGATTTCATGTGCTTTTTCAACAGTCATGCCTTTCTTTTCACGGCGTTTTGCAAAATATGCGCACAATTCATCCATACGGTAGTATGTTTCCGGATCGACAACTTCTACACCAGTAAGGTCAATCTGGAATTTAGCAGCGTCTTTTTTTATCTGTTCTAATTTACCTACGAGAACAATTTTAGCAAAACCGTCAGCCAAAACACGTTCAGCAGCTTTCAATACACGGCGGCTGTTTGTTTCCGGAAGAACGATTTTTTTCTGTGCTTTAGATACACGAGCTTTTAAATCATCTGTAAATCTCATTTGGGGACCACTCCTTAAATAAGTTTCTAAATTCAAATTCCAACATGTCTATTATAATACAAATCCCTGCCGAATCAAATATATTCTTTCCATTTATGCCTGTTCTGCCAAAATTTCGGCATACAAATTAATCATTATGTCATAAACCTTCATGCATAATTTTTTCTGATGTATCTTTTCTGCATATCTTTGGCCCGCTGGACAAAAGTACTATACTATCATGTTTTTTGTCATCATGTGCCATGCGCTGTTCTTAAACGTCTTTATTTTGTTAAAATCTAAAGAAAATCAATCGCAATACAGCAAACTATACACGGCAAACTGCATAGGAAAAGGGCTGCAGCAAAATGTTCATTTTGTTGCAGCCCTTTTTTCTCTCTATGTTGCGTGTACTACTGCTGTTAGACAAAGCAATCCAGTATATCTCGTATAACAGAAATTGAAAAGCCGCGGTTTTGCAAAAATCTGGCAATTTTTCTGCTGTCTGTCTCTGTATCTGCAAACCGTTTCGCAACCAGCTGTTCTGCTAGCCTGTATTCATCCAGCGGTTCCCGTTCTTCCGGGACGGGCAGCTGCCGGTGCCGCAGCTTATTGACAATATACAAATGTCCATACTGTCCCTTGCGCGCGTAATAGCGATATACATCGGCAGCCAGCCGTTCATCATCAATAAAGTGTTCCTTTTTCAGCATCGAGATTACGTCATCAATAATTTCTTCTGATACATCACGGCTGCGCAGTTTCTGACGCAGTTCTCCCTCACTGAGAAACCGGATATTGAGCAAGCGCAGTGCCTTAGCATAAGCTTCTTTATAATTCATGCCGTATTATTCTTCCGTATTGGCTGCCCCTGTGTCTTCCGGAGCTGCCGTAATCGGTTCTTCTTCCATGACTTCTTCAAACTTTTCCGGTTCCGCTGCCAAGGTATCCCGAATAATTTTTTCCACTTCATCAGCAATTTCCGGATGTTCTTTGAGGAACACTTTGACATTTTCCTTGCCCTGTCCCAAGCGTTCGCCTTTATACGAATACCAAGTGCCGCTCTTTTCGATAATGTCCATCGAGGCACCTAAATCGAGAATAGTTCCTTCACGGGAAATACCGGTACCGTACATAATATCAAATTCGCAGTTTTTAAACGGAGGTGCCACTTTATTTTTAACAACTTTGACACGTGCTCTGTTGCCAATGACATCGCCGCCGGATTTAATAGCTTCGCCCTTGCGAATTTCCATGCGGATAGACGCATAAAACTTCAAGGCTCTGCCGCCGGTTGTCGTTTCCGGATTGCCAAACATGACGCCGACCTTTTCACGAAGCTGATTGATAAAGATGACAATCGCTTTTGATTTGGAAATAATCCCAGTCAATTTGCGCAGTGCCTGGCTCATCAGGCGGGCCTGCAGCCCTACATGGGAATCACCCATTTCGCCTTCAATTTCAGCTTTAGGTACCAACGCTGCTACAGAGTCTACAACGATAATATCCACAGCACCGCTGCGCACGAGTTCTTCTGTAATTTCCAGTGCCTGTTCCCCGTTGTCCGGCTGCGAAATAAGCAGTTCCGCTGTATCTACGCCGAGATGGCGGGCATACACCGGATCCAGCGCATGTTCAGCATCAATAAAAGCCGCGATGCCGCCTGCTTTTTGTGCAGAAGCGATGGCATGCAAAGCCAGCGTTGTTTTACCGGAAGATTCCGGGCCGTAGATTTCAATGACACGGCCGCGGGGATAACCGCCAACACCGACAGCCAAATCAACTGCCAGGGAGCCTGACGAGATAACTTCCAAATTCATTTTATCAGCTAAATCACCTAGACGCATAATCGCGCCTTTGCCAAAATCTTTTTCAATTTTGCGCATTGCATTTTCAAGTGCGGTTTGTTTTGCTTCCATAGCAGCCTCCTAATGTATATGTTCTAAAATATATTTCACAGCATAATAAATGGCTCCGGTTGCAGCCCGGCGTTTGATTTCCGTGCGGTCGCCCAAATACACGTTCCGATGTGTCTGCGTTCCCCACGGACCGGCAATACCTGTATAAACAAGTCCTACAGGCTGCGCCGCACTGCCGCCGCCGGGGCCGGCAATGCCTGTCGTGCTGATAGCTAAATCCGAGCGGTAAAGTCTGCGGCTTCCTTCTGCCATTTCGCCTGCTGTCTGTGCACTGACCGCCGTATACGTTTCCAGCGTATCATGCGAAACACCGAGTATATGTTCTTTCATCTCATTGCAGTATGTCCCGGCAGAACCGCGGAAATACTCCGATGCACCGGCAATATCTGTAATGTATGAACCGACCAGTCCTCCTGTACAGGATTCAGCCGCGCTGACAGTCAGCTGCTGTGCCAGCACGATGCGTCCCAGCAATGCGGCAATCGGTTCATCGTCATACGTGACAGCGACGCGGTGCAGACGTTTCTGCAATTCTTCTTTTAATGGCTGCAGCAATGCCGTCGCTTCGTCTTCATTGGCTCCTTTCGCCGTCAGGCGTACTTCAACAAAACCAGGACGTGCATACATGGCAATCGTCGGATTGCTCTGTTTTTTTACTAAATCCATTACTTTTTCTTCAATAAACGCTTCTCCCATGTCATAAATCTTCATGTACAAAGATTTGATGTATCCCTGAGAGCCAAATGTCTGCAGCAGCCAAGGACGCAGACGATGCGTATACATCCAGCGCATTTCCATCGGCGGTCCCGGCAGGTGGACAAGCACTTTGCCATGATGCTGTATCGCCACGCCGGGAGCCGTACCTGCCCCATTAGCAAATATCGTCGCTCCCTTAGGAATCATGGCCTGCCGTTTTTGGTTTTCTGTCAATCCTCTGCCGGGATGATGGGCTTCGACCCACTGGGCAATCGATTCTATAATTTCCGGATGCATTTCCATCGGCAGTCCCAACACCTTGGCGCCTATGTTTTTCGTCATATCTCCCTGGGTCGGTCCCAAGCCGCCTGTCGTAATCACCATATCCGCCCGGCTAAGTGCCGTCCGCAGCACAGCTTCCATCCGCTGCGGATTGTCTCCTACCGTCGTATGATAAACAATCGAATAGCCTAAGGCATTTAGTTTTCGTGACAAATACTGCACATTTTCGTTGACGATTTCTCCCAGCAGCAGCTCGGAGCCTGTCGTCACCAATTCTACTAACACATGCTCACCTCATTTAGACTTGTTCAGCAACTAAATCATACGCAAATCCCTGAGCGATACGAACGGGAATCATATCTCCTTCTTCTACACCTTCTGCATTTTCCAAATACGTCAGCCCGTCTACATCCGGTGCCTGAATTTCAATCCGGCCGACAGCCTGGCGCACGCCGTCTTCTTCCGTTACTTTTTCAACCAGCATGGTATGCAGCGTTCCTTCCAGTTCCTGATTGCGGTGTTCCGATACTTTGGCTTGAATAGCCATCAATGTGTGATACCGTTCTTCCTTCACGTCTTCCGGAATCTGGTTGGGCATCTTAGCCGCCGGTGTGCCGTCTTCCTGGGAGTACGTAAAGACACCGACATCATCAAATTCGGCTTCACGGACAAAATCGCAAAGGGATTGAAATTCTTCTTCTGTTTCACCGGGGAAGCCGACAATAAACGTCGAGCGCAAAGTCAGCTTGCGGCCATGACTGCACAGTTTTTTTACCAGCTGCCGTACATCCTCTTCACTGTCTCGGCGGTTCATACGCTGCAGAACAGTCTGTGAAATATGCTGCAGCGGCAAATCGACGTACGGACAGATTTTATCTTCTTTTACAATGAGATCCATCAATTCATCGGTAAAATAATGCGGATATAAATAGAACAGACGAATCCAGCGGATTCCTTCAATTTTGACGAGCTGGCGCAGCAGTTCCGGCAGGAGAGAATGGCCTGCTAAATCGACGCCGTAGCTTGTCGTATCCTGAGCAATCAGATTGATTTCCTTTACGCCGTCAGCAGCCAGTTTCTCTGCTTCTGCCACGACGGATGCTACGGGGCGGCTGCACAACGGGCCGCGGACATGCGGGATAATGCAGAACGTACAGCCATTATTGCATCCTTCCCCGATTTTGATATACGTACTGTATGACGGTGTCGTCCGCAAACGGCTTGTGTTTTGGTCGTACAAATGGCTCACGTTATCCATAAAGCAGGCTTTTTTGCCATGTTCTACAGAATCAATGGCTTCCCAAATACGGTCCCATGAACCAGTTCCCAAAAGTGCATCAATTTCAGGCATTTCTTTCAGCAAGTCTTCTTTATACTGCTGGCTCAAGCAGCCTGTCACAATAAGCATACGGCAGCGGCCGTCTTGTTTGTATTTAGCTGCCTGCAAAATCGTATTGATAGATTCTTCTTTTGCTTTTTCAATAAACGTACACGTATTGACAATAATAATATCTGCTTGTGCCAGGTCTTCTGTAATTTCCATATGGCGGTCTTTGAGAATCCCCAGCATTACTTCTGTATCAATCAGGTTTTTTGAGCAGCCTAAGCTGACAAATCCAATTTTTTCCAATCTATTCGTCCTTTCCAAAGCGCACTGATTTTATCCACCAATTTTGCAAATCCCGGCGGCCTGCATCAGTATATTGTTTTTTTGTCGGGAACAAGACAAGTTCCTGTCCTTGTGAATCTAATATTTTTCGTGCCGTTTCACTGGCATACGTAAAGTATAAATGATTTTTCCGCAGCACGGCATCTACATCAGGGGAATACAGCCATTCTACAAAAGCTGCGGCCAATTCTTCATCCTGGCACTGCACGGTCACAGCCGCACCAGTCAGCCAATAAGATGTCCCATCGCGAGGGTATAAGATATAAATGGGCGCGCCGTCCTGCCGATACTGCCGCGCCGTCACTGCGTCAACAACCCCTAAATTGACTTCCCCGCTGGCTACGCGGCGTACACTGGAAGCCATGGATTTGGAATAAGCTGCCACATGAGACTGCAGTGCCCGCAGATACAACCCCGCTTCTTCGCTGCCATTGACTTCAACAAGAGAACAAAGAAAATCACCGGCCATATCCATAGATGCCAAATCCGGAAAGGCAATTGTCAGCATCGGATCGCGCAGCAAATCATCCCATGTATGTATTTCTATACCGCGTCTGGCATGGTATTCATAACTGACAACAAAAACCATCGGGTTGAGCCAAAGGCCGTTCCAATACCCGTCTGCATCTTTAAACGCATACGGTACGGTTTCCGTCTGTATCGAAGCATATGGCTTCAGCTGCTGTACGGCTGCAGCCTGCCGCAGCACCGGTTCAGCAGCTATGAGTACATCCGGCATCTCTCCGGCATGTGCCGTTTTCATCTGCTGGTGCAGTTCATCATCTGTTTTACTGATAATCTGCACATGCATGCCTGTTTGTTTATAAAAAGCGGCAGACAACTCAGCATTGACATCAGCCGGCATATCCGAAACGGCCACAATGTGCCGCTCCGTTTCATAGGAAGATTGTTCTTCCTGCTGTCGCTGCTGCTCATACCATATATAATTGCTAAACCCCAGCAGTGCCACAATAAAAACGATGACACAAACTAATGGTATATATCGTTTCATTTTTTACCTCGTCCAGCCCTTCTCTGATTGCTTCTTCCCGGGCTGCGCCATGCATGATGTCCGGATGCCGTATGCTGCTGTCTGCCCTGCTTTTTTCGCATGCTGCGCGGTGCAATCAGGCATTTGGGTCCAAAACCGATTAAATCCCTGCGTCCGGCCAGACATAATGCTTTGTAAACAATATCGTAATTAGCCGGATTTTTGTACTGCATCAAAGCCCGCTGCATTTGTTTTTCTTCCGGCCGCCGCGCCACATAAACGGCTTCTCCGGTCAGCGGATTCATGCCGGTGTAATACATCGCCGTCGAAAGACTGCCCGGCGTAGGAATAAAATCCTGCACCTGTTCAGGCTGCATATGCATATCACGCAGAAATTCCGCCAGCGCAATAGCATCGTTCAATGTGCATCCCGGATGGCTGGACATAAAATATGGCACTAAATATTGTTTTTTCCCCAATTTGCGATTGGCTTCGTCAAACCAATCCTTAAATTTCAAAAAGGCATGTATATCGGCTTTTCCCATCAAATCCGTTACATGTTTGACGACATGTTCCGGTGCTACTTTCAGCTGGCCGCTGACATGATACTGGCACAATTCTTCAACAAATTTCTTGTTGTGATCTGCCAACACATAGTCATACCGAAGACCTGAACGTACAAACACTTTTTTTACACCGGGAAGGCTGCGGATTTCTCTGAGCAGCTTCTGATAGTCCTCATGGGACGTGTCCAGATTGGGACAAATTTCACTGCCAATACAATGTCTGTTTTTGCAGACACCTGCCTTTAACTGTTTTTGACAGGCCGGGTGGCGGAAATTGGCCGTTGGCCCCCCTACATCATGAATATATCCTTTAAATCCCGGCAAATGCGTCATATGCTTGGCTTCACGCAGAAGGGATTCATGACTGCGGCTTTGGATAATCGGGCCCTGATGGCTGGTAATTGCACAAAAATGACAGTGTCCAAAACAGCCGCGCTGACTCGTCAGGCTGAACTGCACTTCCTGTAACGCCGGTACTCCGCCAGCTGCATCATAATCCGGATGCCAACGCCGCTGAAAAGGCAGTTCATAAATCGCATCCATTTCTTTGGTCGTCAGCGGCAGCGCCGGCGGTGTCTGAACCAAAAAGCGATTTTCTGAAGGCTGAATAATCGTCTTGCCGTAAAACGGGTCTTGCTCTTCATACTGTATTTTAAACGCCTTGGCAAATGCCTTCTTGCTGGCTTTGACTTCTTCATATGACGGACACATGACAGTGTGCGCAGACACAGGGGCATGACTTGTCACATAGCAAATGCCACGAATATTGTACATTTCTGCCACGGTCTTACCTTCTGCCAGTGCATCGGCAATTTCCACGACGGAATGCTCACCCATGCCGTAGCTCAAAATATCGGCCTTGCTGTCCAACAAAATAGAATGGCGCACTTTATTCGACCAGTAATCATAATGGGCAAACCGGCGCAGGCTGGCTTCAATTCCGCCGATGACAATCGGTACGTCTTTGTAGGCTTCACGCATGCGGTTCGCATAGACAATCGTCGCCCGTTCAGGCCGCCTGCCCGCTTCACCGCCAGGAGAATAATTATCTTTACTGCGAAATTTTTTAGCCGCCGTTTTTTCATTGAGCATGGAATCCAGATTGCCTGCCGTAATCAAAGCCGCCAGTCTCGGTTTGCCCAATGCCTTAAACGGTTCGGCACTATGCCAGTCAGGCTGTGAAATAATACCAACACGGTATCCCCGGCTTTCCAGCACCCGGCCAATAACAGCGGCAGCAAAACCGGGATGGTCTACATACGCATCGCCATTGATATACACAAAATCCAACTGCTCCCAGCCGCGCCGCTTCATATCCGCACGACTTGTTACTAAAAAATTATCTGCCATATATTTCCTCTATACTAAAATCCAAATAATAAGCAGCAAACAAATGACAATGCCGGCAATAATCGTAATTTCCGGCCATTTGCCCTGTTTCGTTCTTTTTTTACCATCTTTTTTCGGTTTTTGAGGCGTGTGCTGCACTGCAGCCGGCCGTACATCCGGCTGGGGAACCGTAGCAGCAAAAGCTCCTTTATACTGCTGAACCAAAGCGGCTCCGTCTAAGCCCAAATAATTGCCGTAGTTGCGAGTAAACCCTTTTACAAAAACAACACCTGGAATATCATCATACGAGTCTTTTTCCAAGGCCTCTAAATACGCTGTTTTTATGTTTAACGCATCAGAAACTTCTTTCAGTGTCCGTCCCTGTTTTTCTCTTTCTTTCCGCAAAACTGTTCCTAACGATGACACTGCCAGTCCCTCCTTTCTGCGTTTTGTATCTTTTTATTATATAACATTGTATCCCCTTTCAGCAATGAAATTACTGTTTTTTCACGGCGAACCGCTGCGGTCCCTTTTTTTGGTATCGATACAGTACTATTGCCTTTTACTGCGCCTTTTAGCTAAAACAGCGCGGCATGTTCTTGTTTTTACATGAATAGGCCATAGAAGCACATACGATATGCATACTTCTTAGAGCCGCTGTACGTACAGAAAAAAGGCATACACATTTGTGTATGCCTTGAAAAAAGATTTTGGTGGGCGATAACAGGATCGAACTGCTGACATCCTGCTTGTAAGGCAGGCGCTCTCCCAGCTGAGCTAATCGCCCAAAAGTGGTGACCCCTACGGGATTTGAACCCATGTTCTCGCCGTGAAAGGGCGGTGTCTTAGACCACTTGACCAAGGGGCCATGCTAAAGGAAAAAATGGTGATCCACCCGAGATTCGAACTCGGGACACCCTGATTAAAAGTCAGGTGCTCTGCCAACTGAGCTAGTGGATCATAATTTGGCAGGGGTAGCTGGATTCGAACCAACGATGACGGAGTCAGAGTCCGTTGCCTTACCGCTTGGCGATACCCCTACTGGCTCCTCAAGTAGGACTCGAACCTACGACAAATCGGTTAACAGCCGATTGCTCTACCAACTGAGCTATTGAGGAACAATAGCTAATGTTTCTCTCTCGAAAGAGAGAATGTGGAGCGGAAAACGAGACTCGAACTCGCGACCCCCACCTTGGCAAGGTGATGCTCTACCACTGAGCTACTTCCGCATGTCTTGGTGTTTCTCATCAGCGACGAGAATTATTTTAGCACATCGTTTGATGTCTGTCAACACTTAATTTTTTGATTTTTTCAAATCATTGGGACATCTTTCTATTTATCTTACGAAAGCCCGTTAAGTGTTTGCTGTTCCGTCGGAACGCTTAATTATAATACCAATTCCACAGCCTATTGTCAAGAGATTTTTTGTAATTTTTCCAAAAAAAAATTATAACGCATACCAAAACACGGCAAGAAGCAGTTGATTCGGTTTCCTCAACTGCCTCTTTACCGCCTGCTTAGTTTATATTACTATATTATACTTTTCAAGAATCTACCATTTATCTGCCTGACCGATAAATCCCCGCACCACATTCGGAATTTCCAAGTCTTTGGTGCCGGCGCCATAGGCTACTTGATCGTGAATAAATGTTTCGGGCCGCGGGCCGACATAGGATGCCAGTGTCTTTATCAAAGCCGCGCCGGTAGGCGTAACCAATTCTCCCCAAACATCCATCGCATAATACGGAATGCCTGCCAGCAGTTCTGCTGTCGCCGGAGCAGGTACAGGCATAACGCCATGAGCACACTTCACAAAACCGCTTCCCACATGCAGCGCAGAAGACGCTATTTGTTCAATGCCCAAATAATCCAACGCCCAAACCGTACCGACAATATCTAATATGCAGTCGATGGCTCCTACTTCATGGAAATGAATTTCTTCTACAGGAATACCGTGTACCTTGGCTTCGGCCTGCGCCAAATTTTGAAATACCTGCAGACTTTTCGTTTTAATCTCTTCTGTAAAAGAAGATGCTTCTATGATTTTCGTGATTTCCGGCAGTCCTCTATGTTCATGATGATGGTGATGCCCTGTCGTATCGACAAGATGTTCCTGCGTTTCATGCGCATGGTCATGCTGAGCATGTTCTTCATGGTGATGGTGTTTTTCGCTGTCTAATAAGACATTATAATAGGTTGCCTGAATGCCCAGTTTGGATACAGGCTTGCAAAGTAATAAATATCCCTGCAGCTGCAGCGATTCCATTGCCTTTTTAAACGCAGCAAAAGGAACGCCTGCCTGCAGCAGCATCCCGACAAACATATTTCCGCTGATACCGGAAAAACAATCCAAATACAGAGTTTTCATTGTAATTCATTCCTCTTTTCTGCTATTTTAATTCTTTATTCATCATATCTACTGAGGCATCCAGCAGTGACAAACCAATGACAGAGCCCATGCCTTGATCTAAAATATCAGACGTTTCAAAAAACGCTTTAATATTCATTTTTTTCATCTGCATCTGATGCACCGGTTCTTTGTAGCGTGCCGAAGGAACAATATAATCATCTACAGCAGGACATAACGCCCGGGCAATCAAAACGGCTGCACCGGTAACGGCATTGTCAAATACTACGAGCATCTTCCGCTGGCACGCCGCCAAAATAAATCCGGTCATGGCCGCAATATCCGGTGCACCGGCACGGCGCAGCAATTCCAATGGCTGCTGCGCATCCAGCTGCAGCTGATTCATCAGCATGGTCAAATGAGCCAGTTTGTCTCCCGACTTCATATGCGCCGGCAAATCCTCTAATTTGTCTTTAAAAAAGGCCGCTGTGATAATAAATGCCGTCAAAAGGCCGCGTTCGCCAATATTGCCCAGTCCGACAGCCTGGTATCCTTCATCAGCTAAATTTTCACCTATCTGCAGGCCGCTGAACATCGCATCCAGCATTTCATCTTCCGTCATGGCTGCGCCTTTTGCCCAAAAATGGCTGCCATGCATCACTTTCAAATCCTGCACGCCTTCTGACTCCGGAATATCTTGTTCCAGCCCCATATCAAGCAGCAATACGCCTGCGCCGATTTGATGGGCTACTTTATTGATATGCGCCTTTCCCTTGGCTACTTCCAAAGCTTCGGCTTTGCTCATCTTGCCTTCAGTTTTATTTTCTCCGCCGTCTACGGCATGATCTGCCGCAAAAATAATCACCGCTTTTTTCAGCACGTCTGGCTGCAGCGTTTGGCACACACCGGCAATTCGTCCTGCCAAGTAGGTCAGCTTTCCATCCTGCTTGATGGGCAGCTCCGATAACTTCTGATAACACAACCCGGTTTTTGCAATATCCGCAGGATGTATATTGGCAATGATTTGTTCCAATACTTGATCCATACAATACCCCCTTGCATCCAAATAATTTTACATCATTATTATATCATAGGCAGGCAACGAAAACAGACGCATGCCGCGCGCCCTGTTCCTGCCTGCAGCAGCTATTTCGTTTCAAAAAAAGAACCGTCACGTTAAGCAACGGTTCTTTTTGCATTATTGTATTATATAAGTTTATAACGTTTGGCCGTACGCATCTGTATCAATGATAGCCTGTTTAAATGCTTCCTTGGTAAGCGGCTGCGGTACGCAGTTCCATTCCGTCATCGACGGTGCTTTATCGACAACAGCATCCAATTCACTTACCTGCATGTCGAGATCTGCCAATTTTGTAGGATATCCTGCCTTCTTATAAAATGCGGCAATGCGGTCTCTCAATTCAAATTGCTTATCGTATGTCAAAAGAACCAAGACGCCAAAGGATACGATTTCACCGTGCAAATGTCCTTCTACGACTTGAGGAAGCACGGTCGAAGAATTATAGAATAAATGGGCAACAGAAGAATTGTAATAATAAATTGCCTGATCGCCTGTTGTGCAGTTCGATACCAATCCTGTGCTGATGATAATATCCAAGACTACTTCCTGCAGTTCATACGAGATTTCTTTTTTCTTAAAATCTGCCAATGCTTTTTCGCCAAAGTCAAGAAGCGGTGCTGTGCAGACTTTTCCCAATGCCCGTCCTACGGAAACCGTATGGAACAGTTCAGCTTCACGGCTTGCCAGTTCCGATTCGCATTCTTTACTCATAGCATCGCCAATACCAGCCCAGAACAAGTTAAACGGCGAGTCTACGACGATATTCATATTAATAAACGTATGAATTGGCGGCTGCGGCAGATAATAATAGCCGGCAAATGATTTATCAGCTTTGTACATAACAGCAATTGCCGTAGAAGGTGCGCAGTTGGAAGCAACTGTCGGGAAAGAGAAGTATGCTTTGCCCGCTTTGTCTGCAACGACTTTGCACGTATCAATCGCCCGGCCGCCGCCGACGCCAAAAATCAAATCGGCATTTTGCACGGCTTCTTCTGCCAACAGCGCATCTACGCGTTCATATGTAGCATCGTCGCCATACCACAATACGCCTTGTACTTCCAAGTCTGTCTTGGCAATCGCATCCAGCAGCGGCTGTTTTGCTTTGGAAAGGGCTGTTTTACCCCCAATAATAACTACTTTTTTGCCAAAATGCTTAGTAACACGGCCAATGGCATCATATGCATTGGCGCCGATCGTAAACGCCGGCAAAACTAATGTGTAATCAGAATACATAAAAATTCACTCCTATATCAAAGTTATTACGACACATAAGATTTTTTCCCATTATCAAAATCACATGTATTGTTTACTAAAATATTATATCACTGATACTTTTTTTTTACTACAAAGGTTAAACGTGTGCGTTTCTATTATACATGAATAATTCATATGCCTTTTGTTTCTGCTATTCCTTTTTCGCAAATTATGCTACATGGAGTATATACCATGTGTGCACGTACACCATTTTGTATTCATATCATTATCTTGATTATACATCGTCATTTTGTTGCTTTTTATATCGTATCGGGGCTGTTATTTTGAGAAAACGCGTCTTGAATTTTGTTTTTTTTGCTTTATAATAGAATCGCAATACAGGTTATGCATTCTTAAACGGAATTATAATTTATCCATGTGCTCCTGCACATTTTCAAGACATAAACCTGTATAAATTTCATATAGGAGGTCTTAGTATGAACGGTTTGTATTTAGTTGTTATTTCTGCTCTCGTGTTCGTACTGGCATACCGTTTTTACGGCGCATTTATTGCTGCCAAAGTATTAACGCTCAACCAGTACAAAGTTACGCCGGCTTTCCGTTTTGAAGATGGACACGACTATGTTCCTACGAACAAATACGTCGTATTCGGTCATCATTTCGCTGCCATTGCCGGTGCAGGTCCTTTGGTAGGTCCTGTCATTGCTGCACAGTTTGGGTATTTGCCCGGTGCATTGTGGATTTTGATTGGCGGTGTTCTCGCCGGTGCAGTCCATGATATGGTTATCTTGTTCTGTTCCATGCGGTATGACGGCAAATCCATTGCCGAAATCGCCAAAGCACAAATTGGTCAGAAAACAGGTATTGCTACATCTTTTGCCGTACTTTTCCTGAACATCCTCTGCATGGCCGGCATGGCTGTCGTTATTGCCAACGCTTTGGCAAACAGCCCTTGGGGTACATTCACCATTGGCTCCACGATTCCAATCGCTATCTTCATTGGGATTTACATGCAGTTCTTACGCCCCGGTAAAATCAAAGAAGGCACTGTCATCGGTGTTATTCTTACATTGCTTGCCGTTGTCGTAGGCCCGATGGTTCAGGCATCTCCGACACTGGCTCCGATTTTCACAATCAGCCACAACGGCATTTGCATTGCCCTGATTATTTATGGTTTTATCGCAGCTGCTTTGCCAGTATGGCTGCTCCTTGCTCCGCGTGATTACCTGTCCACATACATGAAGATTGGTACTATCGGCGCATTAGCTCTTGGTATTCTGATTGTAGGGCCGCAAATCCAAATGCCGGCTACTACACAGTTCTGCGCCGGCGGCGGCCCGGTTATCACCGGTTCTGTACTGCCGTATATCTTTGTTACCATTGCCTGCGGTGCTATTTCCGGGTTCCATTCCATGATTTCCACAGGTACTACACCAAAAATGCTGATGAATGAACGTTCCATCCTGCCGGTTGGTTATGGTGCTATGGTTACGGAATCTTTCGTTGCCATGATGGCTTTGATTGCTGCTTGTGCTCTTGTTCCAAACGATTACTTTGCTATCAACTCTTCAGCTGCTCATTTCCAGGCATTAGGCATTCAAGTCGTTGACCTGCCTCACCTGAACGAAATGGTCGGTGAAAATGTTGCCCATCGTCCGGGCGGCGCTGTTTCCTTGGCTGTCGGCATGGCTTACATCTTCTCCAACCTGCCGGGACTCGATCATCTCATGAACTACTGGTATCATTTCTGCATCATGTTTGAAGCCCTCTTCATCATGACTATCATCGATGCCGGTACTCGTGTTGGCCGTTACATGCTCCAGGAACTGATTGGTCATGTATGGCCGCAGTTTGGTGACCCGAACTGGAAACCGGGTGCTATCATTGCTTCCGCTTTGATCTGCGCTTCTTGGGGTTACCTCGTATTAAACGGCAACTTGTCTACGATTTGGCCGATTTTCGGTGTATCCAACCAGTTGCTGGCTATCATCGCACTTTCCATTTCTTCCGTTGTTATCTGCTCCATGGGCAAAGCACGTTACCTTTGGGTTACAGGTCTTCCTTGGGCATTCTTAATGGTTATGATTTTCTGGGCAGACTTCCTGAACATCTTTGAAATTTACCTGCCAAAGGGTGAATGGACTATGTTCGTTGTCTCCATTATCATGGCTGTTTTGGTTCTTATCGTTGCTGTCGGCGCCATCCGCAAATGTATCTACTTGGCTAAAACAGTTCCTGCCAACTACGATACTACAGCAAGCGTAGAAGCTGAAGAAATCAAACATCTTGACCAGCTCGTTGCTCAGCAGGATGATGAAGGTGCTCGTGCAAGACGCTTCAAAGAATTAACCATTTCTAATCACTAATCATTGATTAGCCTATTCAAACGGCTGTCGCGTAAGCGGCAGTCGTTTTTTTGTTTATTTATAAAAAGCCGCTTATATCTCACAGCAACTTATACAAAAATGCTCTCTTCGTTAAGCATTACACCCATTCATAAACTACGCACCTGCCTTTCTAATAATGCTTTTATATCATATTATATATAATTTTCTTGAATTTATCAACAAAGTGCGCTATAGTAAATGTATAGAAAACGTGTACAATATATCACATACGCTTGTATGTAAAATACCGCCTTACCAAGCCATTGACGGCTTTTATTTTTATAAAAAGGAGGTTGTTTTGTATGAACGGTTTGTATCTAGTTATCATTTCTGCATTAGTTTTCGTACTTGCATACCGTTTTTACGGCGCGTTTATTGCTGCCAAAGTACTTACGGTCAATCAGTACAAAGTCACGCCGGCATTTCGTTTTGAAGACGGCCACGATTATGTTCCTACGAACAAATACGTCGTATTCGGTCATCATTTTGCAGCTATCGCCGGCGCAGGTCCCCTGGTAGGCCCTGTCATCGCTGCGCAGTTCGGGTATTTGCCCGGTGCCTTATGGATTCTCATCGGCGGCGTATTAGCCGGTGCGGTCCATGATATGGTTATTTTATTTGCCTCGATGCGCTACGACGGCAAATCCATTGCCGAAATCGCCAAGGCGCAAATCGGCGACAAAGTCGGCTTGGCTACGTCTTTTGCTGTGCTGTTCCTCAACATTTTAGCCATGGCCGGCATGGCCGTCGTCATCGTCAATGCCCTTCATGACAGCCCATGGGGTACGTTTACGATTGGCATGACCATTCCTATCGCTATTTTTATCGGCTTGTACCTGCAGTTTTTACGTCCCGGAAAAATCCAGGAAGCAACGATTATCGGCGTGGCACTGACACTGCTGGCCGTCGTTCTTGGCCCATCCGTTGCTGCTTCACCGACACTGTCCCCGTTCTTTACCATCAGTGCCCAAGGCATTGGCATCGCACTGATTATTTACGGCTTTGTAGCAGCTGCTCTTCCGGTTTGGCTGCTGCTGGCTCCTCGTGATTATTTATCTACCTATATGAAAATCGGTACTATCGGCGCGTTAGCACTGGGCATTATTATCGTCGGTCCGATGATTTCTATGCCGGCAGTCACCCAATTCTGCGCCGGCGGCGGCCCGGTTATTACCGGTCCGGTATTGCCGTATATCTTCATCACTATTGCCTGCGGTGCCGTTTCCGGCTTCCACTGCATGATTTCCACCGGTACGACACCTAAAATGCTGATGAATGAACGTTCCATTCTCCCGGTTGGTTATGGTGCGATGCTCACCGAATCCTTTGTTGGCATGATGGCATTAATCGCAGCCTGCGCCCTGCAGCCTGCCGATTACTTTGCTATCAACTCTTCTGCCGCTCATTTCCAGGCATTAGGCATGCAGGTTGTCGATTTGCCTACGCTGAATCAAATGGTCGGTGAAAATGTTGCCCATCGTCCCGGTGGCGCCGTTTCCTTGGCTGTCGGCATGGCACACATCTTCTCCCGCATCCCCGGACTCGACCACTTGATGAATTACTGGTATCATTTCTGCATCATGTTTGAAGCCCTCTTTATCATGACCATTATCGATGCCGGTACGCGTGTCGGCCGCTATATGCTGCAGGAATTAATCGGCCGTGTATGGCCTAAGTTCGGCGATCCCCATTGGACCCCCGGCGGCATTATTGCTTCCGCCATCATCTCCGGTGCATGGGGCTACATCGTACTGCAGGGCAACTTGTCCACCATTTGGCCAATCTTTGGCGTATCCAATCAGCTGCTCGCTATCATTACCCTGTCTATTTCTACAGTCGTTATCTGCAGCATGGGCAAAGCCCGCTACGCTTGGGTTACCGTCATTCCTTGGGTATTCCTGACTGTCGTTATCTTCTGGGCTGATTATCTCAACATGTTTAACATCTATCTGCCCAAAGGCGAAATACTCCTCTTTGCCGTATCAGCCATTATGGCAATTCTTGTTATTATCGTCAGCGTGGCTTCTATTCGCAAATGCCTGTACCTGGCTAAAACCGTTCCGCCCAGCTATACTACAAGCGAAACCGTAGAAGCAGAAGAATTACAGCATTTGAACGCACTGTGCCAACAAGATGACGAAGAAGGCATGAAAGCGAAGAAATTTAAAGAATTAACGATTTCCAATCATTAGTGTCTTTGGAAATACAGCAAAGCGATTCCCGCAGTATCGTGTGGGAATCGCTTTTTTACAACTATTTTCGTGATTATGTTAAAATTATAAAACGTTTAACCGTTTTGTGTAACGTTTAACCCCAAAAAAGTTAAAATTTTTTACAAAAAGTTGTTGACAAGACCATTCTAATTGCGTACAATATGTTCAAGCTTCACGACAGAAGCGAATACAAATAATTCGTAAATCTAATGACGGGAGAAAGTAGTTTGCCTGTATCATACCAGAGAGTCGGCGGTTGGTGTGAGCCGATATATACAGTCCGATGAAGCTCCTCCCCGAAGAGCGGTGCTGAATACATGATGTAGGCACTGACGGGATTTCCCCGTTACAGGAAACGCGTATGTTAGTACGTTGTAGAGAGCCTGTCAGGCAGTAATGCCGCAGGAATCAGGGTGGTAACGCGGAGTATATCCGTCCCTCAGTACAAGAGGGACGGATTTTTTTATTGCCCTCTTGAGACAATCTCCTGCAACCAACGCATTTTCAACCCCATATTTTTAATTTTAAGGAGAGATGTATCATGGCAAAAGTATTTTATGAACAAGATGTAAACTGGGATGTAATGAACGGCAAAAAAATCGCAATTATTGGCTACGGCAGCCAGGGACATGCCCATGCATTGAATTTGAAAGAAAGCGGCGTCGATGTCGTCGTCGGTTTGTATAAAGGCAGCAAATCTATTGAAAAAGCCAAAGCTGCTGGCCTCGAAGTTAAATCCGTTGCTGAAGCAGTCAAAGAAGCAGACATCACCATGATTTTGATTCCGGATGAAAAACAAGCCGATGTCTATAAAACAGAAATCGAACCGAATTTGAAATCCGGCAGTGCCTTAGCCTTTGCTCATGGCTTCAATATTCATTTCAAACAAATCGTGCCGCCGGCTGATGTCGACGTATTCATGGTCGCACCAAAAGGCCCGGGCCACCTCGTTCGCCGTACATTCACCGAAGGCGGCGGCGTACCGGATGTATTTGCTGTCGAACAAGACGCTACAGGCAAATGCTTTGATATTGCCTTGGCATATGCCCGCGGCATTGGCGGCGCCCGTGCCGGTGTCATCCAGACGACATTCCAGGAAGAAACGGAAACAGACCTCTTTGGTGAACAGGCAGTCCTCTGCGGCGGCATTTGCCAGCTCATCACCAACGGCTTTGAAACATTGTGTGAAGCAGGCTATCAGCCGGAAATCGCATATTTTGAAACGTTCCATGAAATGAAGCTTATCGTTGACCTCATGTATGAAGGCGGCATGGCCAAGATGCGCAAATCCATCAGCGACACAGCTGAATACGGCGACTACACTGCCGGCCCGAGAGTTATTACGCAAGACTCCAAAGCCGCTATGAAACAGGTTTTGAGCGATATTCAGGACGGCACGTTTGCCAAAGACTGGCTCTTGGAAAACAAAGCCGGCGGCCGTGCTCACTTCTTGGCAATGCGCCGAAACCATGCAGAACATCCGATTGAAAAAGTCGGTGCCAAACTGCGCAACATGATGCCGTGGCTCCACAACAACGACCAGAACGATTAATTTACTAACGAATACGTATACGGGGGATGGCCGCATCCATCAGCCATCCTCTGCCGTATTCACCCAGTGTATGCAAAGAGGTGAAGTTTACATGAAAATGACAGGTGCGCAGGCTGTACTGGAAAGTTTAAAAAAAGAAGGTGTGGATGTCGTTTTTGGCTATCCCGGCGGTGCGATTTTGCCATTATATGAAGAATTTTATAAAGCCAATTTCAGACATATTCTAACCAGCCACGAACAAGGTGCTGTACATGCTGCTGACGGCTACGCGCGTATTACCGGCAAGCCCGGTGTCTGCGTCGCTACGTCCGGTCCCGGTATCTGCAATATGGTTACGGGCATTGCCACTGCCAACATGGACTCCATCCCTATGATTATCATCAGCGGCCAGGTTCCTACCAGTCTCATCGGCCGCGATGCCTTCCAAGAAGCCGATATTTCCGGCATTACCACACCGATTACCAAGCACAATTATTTAGTCAAACATGCCGCAGATATTCCCCGCGTCATGAAAGAAGCATTCTACATCGCGTCGACAGGCCGTCCCGGTCCGGTGCTGGTCGATATTGCCAAAGATGCGTTGGAAGCAGAAATCGACTATGCCTATCCGCAGGACGTGTATCTTCCCGGATATACCGTAGAAGCGACAGGACAAGCCTTTATGATTGACAAAGCGATAGCTGCGCTGGACCAGAGCGAACGTCCCGTTTTGTTGGTCGGCGGCGGCGTCGTCTTATCCGAAACAACGGCTCCGCTGTTGGATTTCATCCAAACGACGCAGATTCCCATTGTAACGACCTTGATGGGAAAAGGTGCCGTTCCCGATTCACTGCCTACGCATTTGGGCATGGGCGGTATGCACGGCTCTTACGCTGCCAATATGGCGATTTCAGAATGCGATCTGCTTATTGCAGTCGGCGCCCGTTTCGACGAACGGCTGACCAGCAAAGCCGATGTGTTTGCACCGCATGCACAAATCATTCATTTTGAAATTGACGATGTAGAAATCGACAAAATTATCGACATTGACCTCGGCATCAAAGGCGACTTACGTTGGTCTTTACCCATTTTTTCACAAAAAGCACGGGAAAGCACCTGCTCGTATGCAACACAATTTGCCTCTTGGCGTACCCACGTTAGCGAGCTAAAAAAGGCACACCCATTCTCTACGGTAAAACATTCTGATTATATTTCGCCGCAAGAAATCTTTGAAACGGTCAACACGTTGACGACGGCTGATACAGCCGTCGTTACCGATGTAGGCCAGCATCAGATGTGGGCCGCGCAGTTCGTCAATACCCAGCTTCCCCGTCATTTTATTACGTCCGGCGGGCTGGGAACGATGGGCTTTGGCCTGCCTGCTGCTATGGGCGTCAAAGTTGCCTGTCCCCAAAAAACAGTCGTCCTCTTTACAGGAGACGGCAGTATTTTGATGAACTGCCAGGAATTTGCTACATTAGCAGAACATCACATTGCCGTCAAAGTCATCGTCCTGCACAACGATGTATTGGGCATGATTGTACAGCTGCAGGATTTCTTTTACAACAAGCATTATTCCCAGTGCCGCTTGTACAAAGGAAAAAATCTGCCCATGCTTGCCGAATCCTTGGGTGTCAAGGGCTATACCATCAACACGGAGAAAGAACTGCACACTATACTGCCGGACGCATTGGCCTATGACGGCCCTGCGTTAATCGATATCCGCATTTCCAAAGACGACCGCGTATATCCTACCGTGCCCGGCGGCCAACCGTTAAGCCATATGATATTAGGAGATGATGCGTCATGAGAAAACAACATTTAGCTATTTTGACAGACAACAAGCCCGGCGTCTTGACGCATATTGCCGGTCTTATCAGCCGCAAAGCCATCAACATTGAGTCCTTGACAGCAGGCTACACGGAAGAACCGCGTGTCACCCGCTTCAACATTGTCATCAGCATTGAAGATGACAAAGAGCTGAAACAGACCATCAGCCAGCTGGCCAAACTCATTGATGTCATCAAAATCGTCAATTTGGATGACGCTCCGTTTATCAGCTACGAATTGGCTATGATTAAAGTCCGCTATGACACGCCGCAGATTCGCGACGAGCTGGCCAGTATTGCCAACCTCTTTCACGCCAAAGTCGTCGATGTCAATCTAAATTCACTCATCATGCGCGTCACGGGCCGTGAAGACCACGTCGATGCCTTGATTCAAGTACTGACTCCCTATGAGATACTGGAAATTGCCCGTACAGGGACTGTTTCCTTATCCCGTGGCCTTATCCCTGTAAAGGCCATGTAATACACACCAAGCCATGCAGCTATCCCCGCTGCATGGCTTTTTTGGGTTTGTGCTATAATAGGAAAATACACTAGTTATTTCAAGGAGTGATACACCATGTCTGATTCTGTTTGTAATGACTGTCCCCGCCGCTGCGGCGTCGTCCGCCGCGCTGTCTATACGCCGCATACCCCCATGCCGGGATACTGTCATACGTCACTGCAGCCTGTCGTCGCCAGAGCTGCCCTGCATCCGTGGGAAGAGCCCTGCATTAGCGGCAGCCGTGGCAGCGGCACCGTCTTTTTTACGAGCTGCAATCTTCGCTGCTGTTTCTGCCAAAATGCTGTCATCAGCAGCGGCAGCCAGGGGATTCCCATTACGGTCGCACGGCTGCGTGAAATCTATACCGAACTCATCGCCCAGGGAGCGCATAATATCAACCTCGTCACGCCTACGCCGTATACGCAGGCAATCTTAAAAAGCTTGGAACAGCCCCTTCCCGTTCCTGTCGTTTACAACTGCGGCGGCTATGAATCTACAGAAACGATTGACGCCCTAAAAGGGAAAGTCCAAATCTACCTGCCTGACCTCAAATACATGGATTCTTCGTTAGCTGCCGCCTATAGTGCCGCCAAAGATTATCCGGACGTCGCCGCAAAAGCCATTTTGCGCATGTATGAACAAGTCGGCCCGTATCAGCTCGACGAAGACGGCATGCTGCAGTCCGGCGTAGTAATCCGCCACCTGATTTTGCCCGGCTGCATCGACAACACAAAAGCCGTCATCGACTGGGTACGTTCCCATTTCGATGACGGCCAAGTATTGTTCAGTCTCATGCGGCAATACGTTCCCTGCGGCACGGCGGCACAGCACCCGGAAATCAATCGGCCCCTGACGGACGAAGAATACGACGAAGCCGAACAATACCTCTTTGACAGCGGTATCGAAGACGGCTTTGTGCAGGAAAAAGACAGTGCCAGCAGTGCCTTTATCCCCAGTTTTCAAGGCGAAGGCGTTCTGCCGCAGTAATTAATCTTCTATATCAAAAATTTTACCGGGATTCAAAATCATGTGCGGATCAAATGCTTTTTTTACGGCTTTCATCAAAGCCAACGCTCCCGGATCTGTATATTTGGCAAACAACGCTTTGCGCTTCTGGCCAATCCCGTGTTCCCCGGAAATTCTGCCGCCTAATTCGTAGACTGCCCGGCAGGCTGCGTCTTCAAAGGCGGCTATTTTTGTGTCTTCCTCTGCAGCGGTAAAGCCGCGGCGCAGGACATCCAAATGCAGGTTGCCGTCACCGGCATGGCTGACACCGCGAAAATGCACGCCCTGCTGGCTGCCGATTTGTTCCAGCCGCTGCAGCAAAGCAAGCAGCTGATCCGGCGGTACGACGTAATCTTCCATGGCGGCGACAGGACATTCGGCTGCCGATGCTTCCGTAAAAGCAATGCGCGCCTTCCATACTTTAGCGGCATCGGCGGCAAACACTTCCAGCGCGCCATGGGCACGGCATACTTCATCGACAGCCACGCAGTCATCCTCTACGGCTTCTTCTGTTTTACCGTCCAGCTGGATAATCATATAATTGCCGTTGTCCGAGTACGGCTGTTTTTTATCCAAATACTGTTCTACGACGCGAATCACTTCATTGTCCATGCATTCCAGACAGGTCGGCGTAATTCCGGCCTGCGGCAGTGCCGTCACCAGCGACAGTGCTTGGTCCAGCGTTGGAAACACAGCCAAAATATCCATGGTATGTTTCGGAAGCGGCACCAGTTTGAGCGTCAGCTTGGTAATAATGCCCAGCGTACCTTCCGAGCCAATAATAATTTTTTCCAAGGGATAACCGGCTGTCACTTTTTTCAAGCGGCTGCCAAAATGCGCGATGTCCCCTGTCGGCGTGACGACTTCGATACTGTATATCTGGTCGCGCGTCGTGCCGTACTTGACAGCTCGGTTGCCGCCTGCATTAGTAGCCGCATTGCCGCCGATAAAGCAGCTGTCGCCGCTGCACGGGTCTCCGGCATACAACAGTCCTTTTTCTTTTGCCATAGCCTGCAGCTGTGCCGTAATAACGCCCGGTTCGACAACCATATACATCTTGTCGGCGTCAAATTCCAAAATCCGGTTCATGCGTTCCGTACTCAGCACGATACCGCCCCATTCGTTGACCACAGCGCCAAACTCCAGCCCTGTTCCGGCACCGCGGGGAATTACCGGTATCAACGCTTCATTTGCCAATTTCATGACAGCAGCTACTTCTTCCGTCGTTTTCGGCAGCACGACGACTTCCGGCATTTTTTCATATTCCTTCCCTACGCCTTCATCGCTAGCATAGGGAATGCACTTATCCGTGTCTGTATATACATATTTCTCTCCGACTATCTGCCGCAGTGCCTGTATCGTATCTTCCTGCACATGCTGATACTTTCTCATTGGTCTATTCCTCCCCTTTAGTACATACTTCATATTATAGCATAGATATATCGTCCTTTTTGCTTTCTTTTTTTATGTAAAATATATAGAAACAAATTCCTTTTTATATGTACAAGGGTGGTTTTATGATACAATACAGATAAAAATAAGTCCTATCACACTATACTAAAAAAGAAGGTGTCCTATGTCTTACTCGCTTATTTTGGCTTTTCTCTTGGCATTCAGTCTGCTGCCGCCTGTCTATATCCGCTACGTGCCCTTTCAGACTATCATCGCGCCGCGCACCAAACGCACACTGCTCGGTACATACAGCGCCATCTTTTTATGTGAATTTTTGGGGATGGGCACGGCATTTTATACAGATGCACTCGCTCCTACCTGGCTGTTTTGCAAATTCTTTCTGATGTTTGCCTGGATTCCCTATTTTCTTGTCAACCTATGTCTTATTCGTCCGTATATTCCCCAGCATATTTTTATCTTGGGCATGCAGTCGATTTACATGATTTCCATGCATACGCTGTCCATGAATATCCTATTATCCTGGGTGCCTGCTTCCCAATTTGATGACTACATCGTCGCTCACGAAGTCTTGTACATCCTGTTGTTTATCCTCTTTTTGCCTGTAATACGCTGGTTTTTCCTGAAAATATTTTTACAGCATCAAGCCATTCACCGGCCCTATATCTGGAAATACTGCTGTCTGATTCCCTTTCTGATTTCTGTCAATCAGGGATTTTTTATGGCTTCTCCTTCGCCATTATCTCAGTTGTACATTTGGCCGCGTTTTTTCAATGCCCTAGCCGGTATTACTCTTGCCATGGCTGTCTATCAAGGGATTTCGCACCTATCCCAGCGGCTGATCATCCACAAGAAAAATATTCTGCTGCAAAACAAGCTGCAGCAGCTCCGCCAATACGCCCGCTCACTGGACGCATCGTATCGGCGCATGTCCGTACTGCGCCATGACACGCGGCATCAAATCCGCATTCTTTCGGCATTGCTGCAGGAAAAAAATACCGATGAGGCTCTCGCCTTTATTCACACCCTGCAGCAAGAGCTGCCGCCGCATACGGAAAAGAGGCGTCCATCATGATTATTGCCCTGACTGCGTTCTTATTTACGATTTCCAAGCTGCCTTCTGTCGCCCTGCACTATTTGGCATTATCTCCTTTTGCCTCAGCTGCAGCCCGCCGCCGCTTACTGTACAGCTATGGCTGTGTTGCCGTCATCGACATTCTGCTGACACAGTATCTCTTTTTCAGCGGCACCTTGTCCTACACGCTGTATTCCTACAAAATACTGGCCGTGACTTGTTGGGTACCCTATTTTCTGTTGACGATTTATACCTTCCGTCCTTTTTGGTTTCAGCATCTCCTCATTTTTAGTCTCTATTCGATTCTCACCATTACCCTGCATACGCTGGCCATGCGGATTTTATTCTTTTTCATTGCACCGGCACAGCATACGGCATATTTTCCCGTACATATCGTCTTGTACATTGGCTTATACGCCTTGGTATTTCCGTTTATCCGCTCCTATTTTCACACGATCTTTATACAGTACCATCACCTCAGTACGCGTTATTTTTGGAAATACACCAGTATATTTGCCTTTGCCCTTTTTATGGACGAAATCTATTTTGTCATGTCTCGTCCCATACAAGGAGCTTTGCCATTTTTCCTTCCCCGTACTGCTATTGCCTTGGCAACTATCCTGTTCTGCCTAAGTATCCGCAAGGGCTTATCGCAAATGGAAGTCGAAATAACCCAATATAAACAGCATGCCACACTGCAGACCGAGCTCAAATCTATGTCACAATACACGACAACGCTGCAGCAGTCACAACAGCAAATTCATCAATTATTGAAAAATAAAAGAAAAACTCTCGCTAGGTTAGAGTCTATGATTGCGGCATCACAGTTTGCAGATGCCTCGACGCTGCTGCAGCAGCTGGATTCTTCTTTTTCACAAACAAAAATTGAACGATTCTGCTTAAACTCTCTGCTGAACGCCACGCTTACCGTTTATATCCAAAAAGCCCGCCAGCTTGGCATCCCCATCACGGCACACGTCGATGTACCGCTTCAAACCACGATGGATTCGGATTTGTCCATGGTCTTTGCCAACCTCATCGAAAACGCGATTCATGCCAGCAGGGAACAGCTCCCTTCCCGCCAGCAAATCCAGATTATGTCCAAACAGCAGTCTTTCGGACTGGTACTCTGTATTCAAAACCGCTTTGACAAGCCTGTCCCCTTAGATGCAGACGGCTTTCCCATGACGACCCGCAAAGGACACGGTCTGGGCATGCGTTCCTTGAAACAGTTTCAAGCCAAATACGAAGCAACCATTCTCTGTACACAGGAAAACGGCTGGTTCAAAACCTATTTGCAAGTGCCGCATGTCGTTAATACCCCCCCCCCTGTTATGGATGAGTTCTCTGATTCCTAACCGAATATCTGCATGCACATACCCCCTTTACCAACATGCCGTAAAGGGGGTATCTGTTTCATAGGGAGTGTCTTTTATCTTATTGTTGTTTTTTTGTTATGCTTTTTCATGAGCCGCCAAGGCTTTGAGTTCCGGTTTGAATTCTTCTACCAGTTTGGCTTCTGCCTTCGCTCCTTTTTGCAGGGCTTTGTAAATAATCGCAGCCATTTCGTATCGGGTCATCGTCCGTTCGCCATGATACTTACCGTCTTCATAGCCCTGAATGATGTCGTTGCCGGCAAGGCGTGACACGGCTTCATATGCCCAGTGGTTATCCGGTACATCCGGGAAATCCTTGGACATATTCGGATTGATAACCGAAAGGAGTGCATCCATCTGTGCCTGCAGTGTATCTACTTGGGATTTGAGCTGTTTGTTTTGTTCTGCCGCATCGGCAAGTGCTTTGTTTTTCTGCTTATTGCCGCCGCTTCCCAAGCGGAAGGATATGCCGCCGCCGACCATGTTGTCATTCGACCCAATCGTCGAAGATACGTTAAACATCACATCTTCGTTCGGCCGATAGAAAACACCCATTGCCGTAGCTGTTTTATTGCGGTAGTTGCCTACGCCGACTGCCACATTCAACTTGGAATCGGCGTCAAATTCCATTGGATGCAGGTTGGCAATAGCCGCCGCATTGGCACCTACTTCATTGATACGGGAGTCAAACTGTTCTATCCGGCGATTCGTCGCAAAGAGCTGTGACCCATTGACCGCATCCGTACTGGTTTCAGAAATTTCGCCAGCACCTACGTTGCGGATGACTTGTCCATTGGCATTGATGCCATTGCTATCAATGTATGTATTGTTGCCGACTTTGTAGGAGTTTGCCGTCACATCGCCCGTAATGGTCGCGTTACCACCAACACTGAGGTCCTTTGCAACAGTCACCGAATCTTGGAAAGTTGCTTCTTTCGTCACAGTCAAAGTACCCTCAACAGTTGCATTATTGGTCACATGTAAATCCTTAGTCGTAGTAGTACCTTTCACGGTAAGGTCTTTCTTCACCGTAGCATTGTTTTCCATGGTCACGTCACCTTTGAGTGTCGAAGTACCAGTGACTTCCAAAGAGCCCGTAGTGGTCTTACCTGTGATGTTCGCATTACCTTTGACGCCCAAGTCTTTCATCACCTCGGCATAATCCATAGTCACTTGACCAGTGGTGATAGTATTGCCTTTGATCGTGGTATTGGTGAAATTTTCACCTAGGTCTTTTTTAGAGGTCAATGCTGTATTCGCTTCTGTATGTGTGAAAGTTGTACCATTTGCATCGGCAGTCATCTTAGAACCACCTACTTGATTGGTAATACTGATTCCTGCTGTATTAGTAATGGCATCTGTTGCGTTATTGATGATATCTTTGCCACCCATAGCAATCGTACCGTTGTTGGAAGCGATAGTTACATTGTTCTTATCCTGATTAATCACCGTAGCATTAGTTCCATCACTCACAGCAGAAGTAATACTACCTTTCTTCTGATTGATGGTAGAAATATTGCCACTCGTATCAGCAACAGAAGAATCGATAGATACACTGCCATCAGCATTGCCATGAATACCGCTCACACCAGTTTCGGTGCCATTGGTTACAGAGCCAGCCAGATTGGATTTGTCCTGGATTGTAGAGGATTTGTTGGTGCCATCAGTGATTTCTGTAGAAGTGGCTTCTGCAGTCTTGGTTTCGGAATTTTTCAGCGTGCCTTTCGTCAACGTATCTTTTGCTTCATTAGCTCCTCTGATATATTCACCTTTTTCACCAGTTCCTTTGATCGTAACTTCTGTCGTCGTTTTACCTGCTACTTTCGTTTCCTTATTGGTACCATAGGCATTATCGATGGTGTCAATCATGCCGCTAGAGGCATTGCGATTGATATCGGTCGCCGTGGTGGTCTGAGTACCGCTAACGATGGTAATCTGATCGCCAGTCACATTGGTTTCCTGACCACCGTTGAAGTTTTCTGTCACTTTGCCAGTTACAGTTTCAGTCTTCGTGCCAGTCACTTCATGAAGTTCATCGCCGCCTACTGTAGTAGTGAGGTTCTTCTTGTAGTCTTCTGTCACATCTCCTTCTACGGTAGTAGACTGATTGCCTTTGACCGTATGACTTTCATCGTTTTCGATAGTGGTAGTTAATTTTCCATACGATTCTTTTGCTTCGCCAGTGACAGTGGTATCCATGGTAGCAGAACTGTTCTTGATATTACCACTAGCAATGTTTTCGATATCCTTGGCATCGTTTTTGATGGTTCCGTCTTTCGCAGTATTAGTAATATCGAGTGCTGTCTGCAAAGAGGAAGTCTCATAAGTGCCATTGGTAAGCTTTCTTTCAGAAGAATCCAAATTGTCCTGAGTTTTATTGGTTTTTGTTCCATCTGTCAGCAATTTAGCTGATGCATTGGTCGCATCTTGAGAAACATTATAATTGGTCCCATCAGTCAAAGCGGTCTGCAACATATCCTTTGTCTGAGTAACTTTGGAACTGGTAGATTCTCCTTTGCCCACTTCAGAAGTAATCTGATTGCCATTCTGAATGACTTCCGATTCCCCATCAGCGGACTTCACATTGCCCATAATCGCATCGATACGCTGACGGAAGCTGGAACCATTAGTACCACCAGTTGCATCTTTCACAGAACTGCCAACTTCATCAGCCTTCACTCCTAAAGAACCGGTTGTCGTTCCATTGGAAGCTGAAGCAGTTACCCCTTCCCCAGCCTTGACATCCAAATCAGCCGTATTATTTCCATCTTTGTCCGAAACTTTCAGTTCATTAGATTCTACACGACCAGTAGTCAGCTTGTTTCCAGAAATATTGGTATCTGTTACACCACCATCACTGAAAGCAGTAGAACCGGTCTTAGTAAATGTAGTACCTTTGCCATTTTCCGTTGTCACACTAGAATCGCCAGCTGTATCGGTAATCTTACCACTCGTCATTTCACGAGACGTATCGGATCCTACGGAATCCTTGATACTGCTGATATCCGTAATGCGAGTGTTACTCCCGACTTTGTCTGTAATCTTTTGTCCAGCTTCATTGGTAATTTCATTGGTTGCCTTATTTTCGATGTCTTTGGCATCATTCTTGATCGTCCCAGATTTAGCCGTATTGGTGATATCGGTTGTGGTCATTTCAGATTTAGTTTCCTTGCCATCTTTACCAATCACCGATTCTGCGAGACGATTTCCTTCCTGCTTGGTATAGCTCTTATTGCCATCCTTATCTTTTGCATAACCATAATTTCCCTTGGCATCCTGCCGAGTGGAAGAAGTGTTTTTATCTGCATCAGTCAAGGTATTTGTTGTATCCGTAGCAGTTTGAGTGAACTCATTGGTATTTTTATTATCTTTGTCAGCCAATGTATTCTTAGTTTCCGTGCTGGTCTGGGTAAAGGTATTGTTATTGCCTTTGGAATCTTTCGCAATATTTTCTACGCCATTAGCGGTCACATTGGAAGTTGCTTCTTTCCAATCTGTGGAATCCCCTTCTTTAGCATGATTGAACGTGCCTTTTTCATTATGAGTAAACTGGCTTTCTGTAGTTTTCCCACTTTCTTTCACACTTGCGATATTGGAAATTCCATCGGCTGTGATGGTTGTTGCGCTGTCATGTTTTTTACCATCGGTATCCAATTTATCATTCTTCATGGCAATTTCGCCTACATTCAGCTTGCCATCTACGGTCAAATCTTTTTCTACTTTCACATTTTCTTTAAATGTGGATTCTCCCTTAGCCATAAGCGTTCCATCCAGAATGGTGTTTTTCTTGACTTCTAAATCTCCACCAATGGTTGCATTGCCAGTAGTAGTAATGGTTTCTGCCCCAAGATTTTTCACATCTTTAATATTTCCCTGATTGTCGACTTTGACAACACCTTCAATGGTAGTTTGGGTATCTTCTGTATTGCGTGTAATGCCTCCTGTTCTATCATTAGCTTTTACCAATTCCTCATCCAGTTTGGTCAGATTCTGAGAAATCGACTGTTCTTCTTTTACATGAGTTGTTCTTGTATTATCAATAGATCCAATTTTGGTATTAATCGCTGTATCAGCAGCTTCACGTTCATTCTTTTCAGTATCGATTCTTGTGCCAAGTGCAGTATCTGCCTCAGTACGTGCCGTCACTTCGTTAGTCAAATCAGTTTTCAGTTTATCTATAGCGGTTTTATTAGATGCGATATTGGTCTTATTTTCATCAATAGCAGTCTTATTCGCATCAATTCGTCCAGATAATTCTGCATCTTTTGTCTTGAGGTTATTAATATCTGATTGAGCAGTAGTAACCTGTCCCTTAATCGTTGTAATATCAGCAGTATTAGTACCAATTTTACCTTCCAGTTCTGTATCTTTAGTTTTTAAATCTGTAATGTTACTCTTTGCAGTTGCCACGTCAGCCTGTAAATTGTCAATATCGGATTCCGCTGCAGCTAATCTTCCAGAATGGTCAGTCAATGTTGCATCTATTGTTGTTGCCTTAGTTTCTAATGCACCAATTCTCGTAGTATTGGCAGTAATCTTTCCCTCTAATTCCGTTTTGGTCGAAGTAATTTTTCCTTCTAATTCAGTCTTTGTATTAGTTAAACTTTCATTAGTAGCAAACTTGCCATCCGCTTCAGTTTTGGTATATGTATTTCCAACAGCAGTCTGTAACGCTTCCACCGTTGTTTGATCTGCTTTTTTTGCCACATCCGTCTTTAATGTCCCAATATCGGTGGTATTAGTTCCCACGCTAGTTTTCAAATTCCCAATATCGGTCGTATTACTTACTACATCAGTCTTTAACTGTCCAATATCTGTTGTATTGGTTCCGACACTAGTTTTTAAATTGCCAATTTCCGTTGTGTTACTTGCCACATCAGTCTTTAGTTTTCCAATATCCGTTGTATTGGTTCCAACACTAGTTTTCAAATTGCCGATATCTGTTGTATTGCTTGCTACATCAGTCTTCTTTGCATAAGTCTCCTCTGCAGTTGTTTTATCCAACTTATCATTTTGTAATAACTGAATGTTATTTTTATTAGTTTCAATATTCGTTGTATTCGTGGTCACAGTAGTTGCATCTGCTTTTGTAGCTAATGCATCTTTAGTGGCAAAAGCTTTATCTGCACCATCTTTTGTATATACTTCCTGATATGTAGTATTAGAACTTTCATCTACATGTACTGTATCCGCAGCCCCTACATTCACAAAGCCTCCACACATAATGGCAGAAGCTACCGCCAAGGTAAGCAAGACTTTTTTCCCTGTTTTGCTTTTTTCTGAGCCTGTCGATGATTTGGTATTGGCTTTGGCAAATTCTGAGGTGACGACGTAGCAGTTCCGTACTTTACTATAGATGACTTTAAATATTTTATTCATAGAGACACTTCCCTTCGCTTGTATTTATAACAGTATGCACTAATCCAAATGGCAGACCACTTGGGTGGTCTTATGGTGATGATAGTTTCATCTGATTTTATTTTTATTGAGAAAAGATATAACGGAAATAATCTTCTTGAAACTGACGGTATTTTCGCTTGGCAATCGGAATTTCTTTCCCTTGTATTTCGATATAATTGCTTTTGATGACGTGAATTGCTTTTTGGTTGACGATGAATCCTTTGCCCGGCGATACAAACTGTCCCGGCGTGATACATTCCAGTGTGTTGAGCAGCGAGGTCAGCGACTGTCTGGAGTCCAAGAATGTGCCATCTGTCAGAAATACACGCTGAACATGACCATCGCTTTCTACGTAGGCAATATGGTCTACTTCTTCAATCTGAATGCCGCAGCCGACGAGGCGGAAAATAATTTTACCGCTGTGGCACTGCTTAATTTTTTCGATTGCTCTGTCCATCGCTCCGTCAAACAGTTCCTGCCGCACGGGCTTGACTAAGTAGTGAATGGCTTTGAGCGCAAAGGCTTCGACAGCAAATTCATCGCTAGTCGTCAAAAAGATGATTTCAGCATGGTATTTCTTTTCCCTCATTTCATTGGCAACTTCTGTTCCCAACATGCCGGGCATGCAGACATCCAACAGTACAAGGTCATAGTTTTGTTTGTCCAATTCTTCCAAGAAGGTAAACGCGTTCGTATACTCTGTGAAGACTGCCGTTTCCTGATGCCGTTGGATATAATCTTCTGCCAGCTTCCGTACTTCGCTAATCTGTTGTATCTGGTCATCACAAATCGCAATCCGCAGCATGATAAGCTCCTCCTTTCTGTCTTTTATGCTAAGACATTTGTTTTCTTGCTTGTATTATATCGAATATTCACAAGGTATAGAAAAAAAGTGCATAAGTGGTACGTTTTTTTACACAAGCGGGAAGTTAGCACCTATCATCTCCTTTCTCTGAATAAAAAATAGTAAGATATGATGAAATACTGTTTATCTTTTTATCATTACAGCTCAATTCTTTCCTAAAAAAATTAGGCATACTATCATCATTCCCTTCCTGCCCAAAGGTGATGTATACTATGCCTATATCTATTATATAGAAAAATACCTGTCTTGGAAAGAAGCCCCGTTCCCTTTTCAAGATGAAAAATAGGAAAAGGTTGGCAAAAGACTGATTTTCTATTGACGCACCCAGCAAACATATGTTGCGATTGTTTTGTAAGGTCATGGTGCCCGAACAGTAGGTAACAGGACACAGTAAGGAACGGTTTAGTTCATCACAGAGTATACTCGAGATATTTTTGTTATCTCTATATATGTTCTGTGATTTTTTTTATGATATAATAATAAGGAGATGAGAGTATGTCTGTTTCATTTGACGAACTTACAATTACCAATGATTTTCTCTTCAAAAAAGTCATGCAAAACAAGCGCATCTGCAAACATCTCATTGAAGAAATTCTCCAAATTCGTATTGAAACGCTAACCTTTGTTGAACTGGAAAAATCCATCGACATTTACCATGGCAGTCATGGCATTCGCCTGGATATTACAGCCCATGATGAATGCCACACACGCTACAACATTGAAATGCAGGCGTCGGATATCATCAATCAAGACACAGGCTTATCTGTTCTGCCTAAGCGTACGCGCTATTATCAGGCTATGCTGGATATGGATTTACTGAAAAAAGGACAGCCTTATGACATGCTCAATCCTACATATATCATTTTTATCTGCAATTTTGACCTGTTCGGCAAAGGACTGTATTCATACACATTCCAAAAGAAATGCAGGGAAGATGTATTATTGACACTTCCTGACGACACTACCATCTTATTTCTCAATGCCGCAGGTACACATGGTGAAGCAACACCGCACACAAAAAGTTTTCTAACGTACGTCCACGAACACATCGTAACCGATGCATTCACTGACGAAATCAACACAGAAATTTTAAAAATCAAATGTGACGAAAAGATACGAGGTGAGTTTATGCATTTCGAATTATTACTGCACGATAAAAAAGAAGAAGGTCGTCGTGAAGGGCGTTTGGAAGATATTAAAACGTTAATGGAAAGTCTAAATCTTTCTATTGAAAATGCTATGACTGCACTCAAAATACCATCTTCACAATGGGATTATTATAAAAAACAGATTTTGTCTTCTTCATCATCACAATAATAAAAGTACAACTATAAAGCGACCAAAACGCCGTCAGCTATATGAAACACGCAAAAACAAAGGACTGCTGCATGAAGTATGTTTTACTTGATGCACAGTCCTTTATTGTTTATGAGGCTGCGTTATCTGTTGTCAGTCGTTTTGCATTCTGACTTTATAAAAACAAGTGGCGAATCCAAGGTACGAAGACGGGCTGATAGACAAACCGGAATACAGCAAATACGACGAGCCCGATAGTGCCGCCGACGATGGCACCGTTAATACGAATCCATGCCAAATCTTCGCCTACTTTGCTTTCCAGGAAATGATTGAATTTTTGTTTGTCAAACCCGGACAATACGTCGCGCACGGCTACGGCAATCAAGGAATGTTCGTGTTCCAAGATGACGTTGCAGGCCCGGCGGATTTGTTCGTCCAGCCATTCTTTGATTTCCGGATGGCTGCTGCAGTATTTTAGATAATGGAGAAATTGTTCTTCCAATAAGTCTTTTAATTCTTCTTTTCCTGCGTCGCCTTTGGTAAAGTAGTCTTTGGCAGAACGCTGGGTGGCATTGAGCCATTGTTCTATTGGCAGGGAAGCAACAAATTGGTCCTGCCAGTTTTGTACACCGTATGCCAGCTGGCCGTTCATAGAATACAAAAACAGTTCCAGCTTGCGGCACAGCCATTCCCGCTGTTCACCTTCGGCATGTTCCCATTGTTCCAGCCACTGCAAAATGCCCATTTTGATGTCTTTGGCAATTTTGCGGGTATCGACAATGCCGACAAATTTTTGCAGCGTAATGATAGATACGGTAGAATGTTTGGATTCTTCAATCCACTGCTGAATCAGTTTGTCCAGTACGTCATCAAAATCATCACTTTGGACGATTTCTTTTCCCAGTCCCACGGCATCATTAAACATATTACTGTTGGGGTCTTCCAACAAAGAAATCAAACGGTCTTGGAAAAAGCTGACCAACGGCTGCTGCCGCAGGTATTTGCGAATATGCGACGCGATAGAATCCTGCGTCGCCCCTTGCTGGGCATACCGATACGCCCGCTGGGCAATTTCATAAAGCAGCGAACGGAATCGTTCTCTGCCGCTGGGGCCGCGCAGCCAATCTATCAGTTTGTCCATAAAAGAAATCTGATAGAGTTTTTCCTGCCACATATCCGGCTGCAGTAATTTTTCGGAAATAATCCGCGTCATGCTGTCGATAATCTGATTGCGGTTGCGGTATACCAATTCAGTGTGGTACGGAAAGCCCAACGGCTTGTCAAACAATGCCGTTACGGCAAACCAGTCGGCAATACTGCCAATCAGCGCCGATTGGACAACGAAAAAGAGGAGTTCTTCCCATACACTGACGTCATGTGTGTACCACCACCAAAAAATCAGCACAAAACAGAAGAAGGACAAGCCTAAAATGGCATTGGCACGCTGTCGATAGGTCATGCTACACACCTCCTTTGACGGCATACATGATCAGGTAGATCACCGTGCCCAGCACAGCCCCTACCAGAGAGCCGTTGACACGAATCATCTGCAGGTCATACCACACGCTGTTTTCCAGCTGCTGTGCCAAATACTGGCCGTCGTATTTCATGATTTCCGTTTCTGCTGTTTTGCCAAACCATACTTGCAGCCGTTTGAGTTCCCGCGCTACAAAAGCCAATGCTGTGCGGTTCATCTGTTCGATTTGGTCCGGGCTTTCACGCCACGTTTCCAGTTTGCGGATCACGTATTTGGCCGCTGTCGTGCAGACTCGTTTTTGGCGGTCCGGATCCTGGACGTACCGCTGCCATGCTTCCCGCGTATCCGGGCGGGTAACCAGGCTCTGGTACATACGGTTTTTATAGCTGTCAATCCGATTGCGCCAATCTTCGTTGAAATTGATCTGTTCGGTCTGCTTCCACAAATACTGCAGCGCCTGCTTGCGCTGCACAGAATCTTCTTTCTTGGCTTCTGCCAGCAGTTCCAAGGCTTTTCCCTGCAGTTTTTCGGCTACGACATCGGGACGGAACATTTCACTTTTTAAAATCGGCTTAATGAGCAGTTTAATCATCATATGCCGGTTGGCATACTGCATAACCGATGCTTCATAAATTTCGCCGATGTATTGTTTCATGACGTCGCTTTTGACGAGGTTTTCCAAATTCAAAATCATGAAATCTAAAAAATCTTTGCCCGATTCGCCGTGCAGGCCGATTTTTATGGCTTTGCTCATAATCGGTGCCAAATCGATTTTTTCAATGGCGCCGCCGCCCAAGCCGGAAAAGGCTTTGACTACGGTTTTCATATCAATCGTATATAAAAAGGTATTCAAGATTTGTCCAAAAACGCGTTCTGCCGATTGAAACCCTTTTTCGGTATGCAAATATTCCAGCGTTGCACCCAGCACCGGATGATGTTTTAATACATTATACATGTTGGGTACTGTCAGGATTTCACATTCTATCATATGGCGCGCCATCTCAGCAATTCGTTCTTTGCTGTTGGGAATCAAGGCTGTTTTAAACGATATGCCCAGCGGTTTGCGAAACAGTGCCGTGACGGCATACCAGTCTGCCAAGCCCCCAATAAGCGCCGCACTCGCTAAATGCGTCAATAAGCCGCCCCAGAAAAAATCCTGAAACGGATACGCCAGCAACAGAATAATAGCAGCCAGTATCAATATATAATTAGCGATTTGACTGCGCCGCGGCTGTGCCGTCGTCTGTAATTCAGTCATGCTAGTCCTCCTTTAGTTATTCGTATTTATTTTATATCTACGGCATCTCCTTCATGAATAGGAATCCACACAGGCACACTGCCGTGCGCTGCTTTAAATTCGGCAGACGGAGTCCATGGCGTACCAAAATAGTGCATGGGAATCAAACATTTGGTAACTGTCACATCCTGCAAAAAGCCGGTTACACCCCATTCACGGGCCGCTTCCAGCCGCGCATCGACAGGGAAAAACGCAACGTCTACTGTCTGACCTGCTAATTTTTTCATTTCCCGCTGGAAATTATCTTTGGCAACGGCATTATTGGCATCGGTATCGCCCAGCCAATGCCACCAATTTAAATCACCGGCATGGAAAATTTTCAGGCCGTCTGTCTGTACAAGGAAAGAGCCGCCTTCATCTGTAGAGCCATATTGCGTGATGGTTGCATCTTCCATATGTATTGTATCATATAAACGCATAGATTGCATTTTTTTTGTATCCTGGCAGTGAAACCGCACGTCTTTATTGTAAATATAATGACGGGTATGGGCTTCAAATTTGGCAATATCCCGATTGAAATGGTCTTCGTGCCAATGGCTGATAAAAAACCACAACGGTTTGCTGCCTTTCGCGTAGGCGTCTACAATTTTTTTGTCATCTTTATAATAATCAAATACTAATACTTTGGTCGCTGTTTCTACGGCAAAACCACTGTGTGCTAAAAACGAAATACGAATGTCTGACATATATACCTCCTTGAACGGGAATCGTCTTCTTAAATCAGGCTGTCAAGCCATTAGTACATTATACCATCAATGCCCATCATCCTTAAAGACTTTATGACAAATAACCCAAAAATGACGCTGTCTGCTGCATGTACAGAAAAAATGTATCATAAAACAACAAAAAGCTGTTGATTAGGCAGGATACTCTCCAAGAAACAGGAATCGTAAGAGTACATGCTGCCGCACAACAGCTCTTTGTATATACAGTTTTATAGTTGGTCAGCTGCTTGAACTGCCTTTTTTATTTTTGCCGCCAGCCCTTTCATTTTGGCTTTGGGCACAGAACATACGCCCAAGCGAACACCTAAATCGACAGGTGCGCCGAAAATCAATTCTTTCTGCAGCTGCTGGCAGACAGCCGCCGAATCTTTGACAGGAATGGCAATAAAAAATCCGGACTGGAAGGGAACGACGTGCAGGCCGCATTCCTTTGCTTCTTTCATAAAGATAGCTGCCCGTTCTTCAATCAAATCATAAAATGCACGGCGTTCTTTATCTATTTCTTCCTGCAGTGCCTTGTCGCCGCGGACTTTAATCAGCAGTGTCATCGCCGCGCGGTTGATATTAGACCAAGCCGTACGGGCAGAATATTTGGCAACTTCGACAAATTCATCAATCACTTCTTTGCTGGAAGATACGCCTACGAGCGCACCGGCACGCTGTCCATACAGTGTATAGCCTTTGGACATGCTGTAGGCAACCAACACGAAGATGTTTTTAGGCAGGTTGCTGAACTGCTTCATGAATTTCCGTACTTCATTTTTTTCTCCGGCATAGGCAATATACGCAATGTCCACGAGAATTGTAATGCGTTTGCCCTGTTTTTCGTGAAAACGACAGACATCCAATACTTCTGTCCAATCCTGTTCCGATAAGGAAAAGCCCGTCGGATTATTTGCCGGCGTATTTAAGATAATCAGCAGGGAATCCTGCTTGCTCAATACATCGGCGACTGCCGACGAAAAGGATTCAATGTTAAACGCCTGATTGCTGTCCAGCAGCGCAAAGGTTTTCATAGAACGGCCCACTTCATGACTCAAGCCTTCGTAAATGCTCCAGCGCCAATCGGCAACTAAGACACTGTCCCCGATTTCAGAATAGTTGGCAATCGCAATGTGAACAGCTCCGGTGCCGCCGGCAGTCGCAATGGCATCGATATAGCCTTCGGGCCGCTGATCTTCAAAGGTTTCACTAATAGCGGCCTGCCGATACGCATCTAAGCCAACAGGCGGTGCATACGCCGTGAAATCCCGAATAGGCAAACTGCGGTACAGTTTTTCAACGACAGGCAAGCATCCCAATACTTCGTCTTCTCCTGCATAACAGCCAACCGTTGCGTTGATTACTTTATCGGCACCATACGCCGCGATGGCTTTTCGCGCCTCATTTCCTGCAAAAGAAACGACATCATTAATTTTTTTCCCTTCTCTGCTTGCTGCTGCCATTACTGTCATAATACGAATCCCTCCAACAACTCTTTATATCTTTTTGTATCGTTAATGGTTTACATTATACTATGTTCCACTCACGCTGCATATGCTTTATCTTGTAAAATACTGTATACAAAGCAAAAATACTGTATACAAAATATACGCAGTCAGACAGCAGATTGTCAACGGGCTGCCAGCACAATATTTATGGGGTTAGATTGGCAAATTATGTAAAAAAATAACAAAAATTCCTTTTGCAAGGAATTTTTGTCATGATGTATGTGGTGTATCTATATGGGGATTCGGATGCTTTTCTTTTTGGAACAGTTCGCAGCCAGCTCTCGTTACCCCTTTTAAAGCCAGCAACTGTCCAATGATTTCACTCGGTTCGATACGTCGATTGGACCAGATAAGGACTTCCAGCTCGACGGCTGACTCGGCTTCTTCTTCTGATATAACCTGAAATTTTTCTACACGCAGATTTTGTTCCTGTAAAAAAGAGGTCAGCCGCCGGGACTGTCCTACTGTATTTTTCATAAAAATATGCAGTATATATTTCTTGCGGTAGCGAAGGCTGAGTATTTTGTCAAACTGAACAAACACAGCCAATATAATAAGAATCATAAGCGTTCCTGTAACGGCTTCAATGACATAGCCTGCCCCGACAGCCAACCCGATAGCCGCTACAGTCCATAAGCCGGCAGCTGTCGTCAATCCCTGTACATTACGCGCTTTTTGGTTGGCCATAATCGTACCGGCTCCCAAAAAACCTACGCCGGAAATGACCTGCGCCGCAATCCGTTCCGGGTCGGAATTACGGTAGCCGTACATAAAAAATGCATCCATCGCAATATGAATGGATATAATCATGCACAAACAAGATCCTACACAGACCAGCGTATGGGTCCGCAATCCTGCCGCTTTGCTCTGCGCCTGCCGTTCATAGCCAATCAGCGCACCCAAAATCAATGCGACAAACAGCCGAATAATACTGTCTTCTGTCGTAATGACCATTGACCTCACTTCTTTCAATATTTTTTTACGTTTCGTTAAGAAATCTTTATAATTGTATTATAATATATACGAGTGAGAAAACATAGCAAATATTTTTCTTACACTAGCAATCGCATCTCACTCAGAAAGAGGGGTTTGATATGAATAATCGCCTTGTATGTTTAGATATGCTGCGGTCTGCAGCCGTGCTGCTCGGCACACTCGCTGTGATTCTGCATGCATGGACGGCTTTTTATAACTGGTGCAGTTTCATTATACTGCCGGTTTTAGTATGTATCAGTGCCTATTTCAGCGCAGCCGTACTGCGCATTCACACATTTCGCTCATTTTTCAGCGCCAAATGGCTGCGTATTGGCATTCCTTGGCTGATAGCTGCCGTTTTCTTTGCGCCGGAAGAATCTTTTATCACGTACTTGCAGCAAGGCGGCACGGCTGATTTTATCACGTTTTATCTGCAGAACTGGGGCAGCAGTTCATATACTGCCGGTACGCATTGGTTCTTAGGATTTCTTTTGTTCTTGTGTATTGTATTGATGGGACTGAAAAAATGGAACCGACAGCTGCTGCAGCATCGGGTACAGTCCCAGCCAGGGCCGGTTTTCTTTTTCTTTTTTGTCGTACTTTCTACGCTTTTGCTGTATGGAACGGAATGCTTGTCTTCACTGCATATCGCCGGCGTCCATATCCTGCCGCCCCGCGCAGATTGGCTGTGCATCGGCATACTGTATTTTGCGCTGGGCATTTACGCCTTCCGCCATCGCTGGTTTACGGCCAACGGCTATATTCCTCCTGTAGGATGTTTTTTTGCTTTTCTTGTCATCAGCGCAGCGTATGGTATAGTAACGACGTCTTCATTTACTGCCGTGCCTTTCCTGCTGCCGCTGCTGCAAACACTGCATTCTTTGACAGCCGTATTCGGACTGACTGCAGCCTTTCATACATGGGGCCGCATCCAGGCCGATACAGCTCGTGCGGCATCGCGTTTCTCCTATCCATTTTACTTTATCAGCGAACCTATTATCCTTAATGTATTTTATTTTCTTCAGCCTCTGGACATTGCCTATGAGCTTAAAGTATTGCTCGTATTGCTTTTGACAGGAGTGTACAGCAGCCTGCTCTGTAAATATGCCCTGCTCCATCTACCCAGTTTCAAACGCATCATATAGAAAACCAATGCCTATATGATATACATCTTTCTCTGATATATCTATCGCAGCAGCCTGTTTTTATGCTATGATAGGGATGTTACGTCTATTTATTACGAAAGGACAGAAATTACGTTATGGATACATTATTACAACTGATGGAGTCATATGGCTACGGTGCCATGTTTATCGCCATGCTGCTGGAAAACGCCAATATTCCCATTCCCAGTGAAGTCGTGCTCGGATTTGCCGGTTTTCTGATTTCACAGCAGATATTTGATTTTTGGATGACTTTTGTTATTGCCTGCGCAGCCGGCGTAATCGGCTCGATTATCAGCTACTGGCTCGGTTCCTACGGCGGCCGCCCGCTGCTGCTGAAATATGGCAAATACATTTTTTTCAACGAACACAAGTTTACGCTGGCAGAAAACATGTTTAACAAATACGGCGGCGCGGCTGTACTGATTTGCCGCTGTCTTCCCGGCGTCCGCACGTTTATTTCCTTTCCTGCCGGTGTAGCCCGGTACCCCTTTTGGAAGTTTGTAATTTTTACCGTCATTGGCACCATTCCCTGGACACTGCTTTTGGTATGGGCCGGTTCTATCTTGGGCAGTCACTGGCGCGATTTGATTCAGTACAATCATTTCTTCCTCATTGCCGTCGTTGTCATTTGCTTGGTCATCGCAGCAGTTGTTTTTTGGAAACGGCATCAGCGAAACACAGCAAAATAACACGCCGTGTGTTTCAACATATATGTATTTAGGCAGCAATTATTTGCTGCCTTTTTTTGAGATATGGTTCTTTAGCTGCAACGAGTCTGACAGCTGGACAACCGTATCTTCTCCGTATTCATTTATCATTCTTAGGAGGTCTGCTATGAACCGACACCGCATGGTTCTTCTTTTAATCGCTACGGTCTGCTTTCTCTTCCTGCTGGCAGGCAACAGCCTGCTTCCTGTCACTGACCCGGTAGAATCCAATTATGCCCTGACTGCCAAAGAAATGCTTGCATCCGGTGACTGGATTTCCCCGCAAATTTACGGTACATACTGGTATGACAAGCCTATTTTTCTCTACTGGCTTCTCTGTCTTTCCTACTCGGTCTTTGGCGTTACAGATTTTGCCGCCCGCTTGCCCAGTGCTTTGTTTGGAACGCTTTCTGTCGTCATTGCCGCTTGGTACATGCTGCGCCGGTATCAGCGCGCTGTGCCGGCACTTTTGCTGGCTGCTATGACAGCCACCTCGCTGGAAGTCTGGGCTGTCAGCCATTCGATTATTACGGACCAAATGCTCTTTGCCTTTACTGCTGCTGCCATGTTTTTTGCTTATATCGGCCTGACTGAAGGAAAAAAGAATTTTGTCATCGCCGCATACGCTGCCGCAGCCTGTGCCGTCTTGACGAAAGGGCCTGTCGGCATCGTCCTTCCCGGCCTGTTTTTATTGGTTTTCATTGCACTGCGCCGTAATACGACGTATCTGAAACGCCTGTTTCCTCCGCTGGGAATCCTTTTATTCTGCATCATTTCGCTGTCTTGGTACGGCACGATGTATGCCCGTCACGGCATGGATTTTGTCAATGGATTCTTCGGACTAAACAACGTCATGCGGGCCACTGTTTCCGAGCATCCTGAATTTAATGTTTGGTATTACTATCTCGTTCTCATTCCCTTTAGTCTGCTGCCTTGGACAGGTCCCTGCATATATGGACTGTGGAAACGGCGCGGCTGGAACGATGAATACGTCTATATGGCTGTTTGGGCTATCGGTACGATGCTGTTTTATACCTGCATGGCTACGAAATATCCTACCTATGCGTATATCGCCAATATGCCGCTGCTCTTCTTGGGCGCACAGGCTGTTTTGATGCTGTATCAGCAGGAAAAACGCCGTCTGTGGACTATTCTGACCGGTCCGGCACTCTGCTACTGGCTGATTTTTTTGGCAGCTGCGCTCATTGCCAAGCCCAAGACCTTTGAAATGGGCAGTTTGTGGAGCCTGCTGGTTCTGCTTGTCATAGCCGCCGCCTGCCTTCTCTTTGCGCAGCGGCAAAAAGCCTTTACGGCTCTGCCGGTGCTGATTGCTCTATCAACTGCCGCTATGTACATCATACTGACTTACCAAGTACTTGCACCTTTCTATGCGTACCGTTCTTCCGTTCAGTTGTTTCCTGCCGTACCGCAGCTAAAAAATACTATTTATTTTTATTATCAGTATTACACGTCATTCCCGTATTACACGGGAAAAACAGCTGTCTTTGTTTCCAAGGACGGCACGGTCACCAAAGGGGATAATAAAAACCGCGACGCAGCCTGGCAGGGAAAATACTTGTATCCTCGTGAAACACTGGACAGGCTTGCGCTGCGGCTGCAGCAGCACGAATCGATTTCGATTGTCGTACCGCTTAGTGAATATGATACCTTTGTACAAACCGATGTGTATTCCTTGACTACATATATCGGAAAATTCGGTACGTTTTATGTGTTTTCTTCCCGTTAGGAGCCGATTATGACTATTGAAACCTTTATACAACATCTCCGCGAGTATCAGGGAACTCATGTATTCAATCCCTGGCGTGATTATGATGCCCAGTGTGACATCGGGCCGCAGGCGCCGGCTATCCGGTGCAGACAGCTGCATGACTATTTACAGTCCCGCTTGGCTAAAGCCAGCTACGTATTCGTTGCGGAAGCAGCCGGCTATCAAGGCTGCCGCTTCACGGGCATTGCCATTACCTGCGAACGCATGCTGCTCAATGCCCACAAACAAATCAACAGCCGCATGATACTCGGCTATGACGGCACACGCACCAGCCGTCCGGACTGCTCCTATATGACCAGCAATCCGCAGCGTCTTCACGGCATGAACGAGCCGACAGATACCTATGTCTGGGGTGCCATCGTCGATAATGGTCTTGCACCGGAAGATGTCCTGCTGTGGAATATATTCCCATTCCATCCGCACAAAGCCTCCTCTCCGTTCAGCAACCGCACGCCGACGGATGCTGAAATTCTCGACGGTCTTGCGTACACGAAAGAGCTGCTGTCATTATGCCGCCCGGACATTGCCATTGGCGCCATTGGCCGCAAATCAGCACAAATGCTGGCAAAAGCTCAGATCACCGCTATGACTATGCGGCATCCTGCCAACGGCGGCGCCAGTCTGTTTCGTCAGCAATTCGCGCAATGGGTAAAAGGTAAAACTTTATAAAACAGCAGGAATAATAGGTGTTTTCTTAAAAATTATTAAGATTAACCTTAATTCGTTTTCTAAAAGTTATTGCATTTTATTCATAAATTGTTTATAATCATATACAACCTGTTATACGAGCCTAGCATGCACGTGCATTCAGGCTCGTTTTTTCATCTGCCAAAGGAGGAACTGCCATGTTGAAAAAGCTGCGCGACTTGCCGGCTCCGCAGGGGCTGTATGACCCTTCGTTTGAACACGATGCCTGCGGTATCGGCTTTGTCGTAAACATAAAAGGAAAAAAATCCTATGATATTATTGATGATGCATTGACGATTCTGGAAAACCTCAAGCACCGCGGCGCCGAAGGTGCCGATGCCAAAAGCGGCGACGGTGCCGGTATTCTGGTGCAGATTCCGCATCAATTCTTCTGCCGTGAATGTGAAGTCTTAGGCTTCTCATTACCAGATGAAGGAGAATACGGCGTCGGCATGATTTTTGCGCACCGCTACGAAAGTTTCCGTAAAAAACAGATGGAAGCCTTTGAAAAAATCGTTCGCTCCGAAGGATTGACGATTCTCGGCTGGCGTGATGTTCCTGTCGATGAAAGCTTAATCGGCAGTATTGCCAAAACAATACGGCCTCATTTTCTTCAAGTTTTCATCAAAAAAAGTCCGGACCTGGAAACACAAATGGACTTTGAACGTAAGTTATATATTATCCGCAAATTGGCAGAAAAAGCCATTGTACCGCCAAGCCAGGAAAAAGGCACGGACTTTTACATTGCCAGCCTTTCTTCCAAAACGATTGTCTACAAAGGCATGCTGACGTCTGTCCAGCTCCGTCATTTTTATCTGGATTTATCGGACCTCGATTTTACAACAGCCATGGCACTCGTACATTCCCGTTTCAGTACGAATACCTTCCCAAGCTGGGCGCGGGCCCATCCGAACCGTTATATCGTACACAATGGCGAAATCAATACGATTCAGGGCAACATCAACTGGCTGAATGCGCGTGAAAGCAAATCCAAGTCCAAGTTCTTCCCCGACATGGAAAAAGTATTCCCTGTCGTCGATGCTACTGGCAGCGATTCGTCCATGTTTGACAACTGCCTGGAATATTTGTATATGACAGGCCATTCTCTGCCCCATGCCATGATGATGATGATTCCTGAACCATGGGAACGAGATCCGCTTATGAGTGAAGAAAAACGCGATTTCTACCGCTACCACAACTTCATGCTCGAACCATGGGACGGCCCGGCTGCTATCGGCTTTTGCGACGGCACGGTCATCGGCGGCATGCTGGACCGCAACGGCCTGCGTCCGGCACGGTATTATGTCACACGCAACGACCGCGTCATTGCCAGCTCAGAAGTCGGCGTCGTCAATATTCCGCCGGAAGATATTCTCTATAAAGGCCGCTTGGAACCGGGCAAAATGCTCCTCGTCGATACAAAGCAGCAGCGCATCATTGATGATGATGAAATCAAGCACCAGATTGCAACGGAACATCCGTATCACGAATGGTATAAAGAACACATCATCAATTTGGAAGACCTGATGACGACACAAAATATCGCCAGCAATGATTCGATTATCCCATATGACCTGAAAGAACAGGAAAAAGTCTTTGGCTATACGCAGGAAGATATGGATAAAGTCATTCTGCCTATGGCCCGCGACGGCAAGCATGCCATTGACTCCATGGGCGTCGATGTGCCTTTAGCCGTACTCAACGACAAGCCCCAGTTATTATACGATTATTTCAAGGAAAACTTTGCCCAAGTTACCAACCCGGCTATTGACGGTGTCCGTGAAAATATTGTCATGTCCACGGCAGTCATGGCGGGCAACGTCGCCAACATCATGGATCCTAACGAAGCGACAACAGCTGCCTTGTACTTGAAAACACCGATTCTGACCAATGAACAAATGGCAGTGATTAAGTCCTTGATGACAGATAAGCTGCGTACCGCTACCTTGTCCATGCTGTATCCGGTCAACAGCGGTGCCGAAGGTATGGAAACAGCCATTGAATCCTTGTGTATTGATGCGTTAAAAGCGATTAAAAACGGTGCCAATATTCTCGTTTTATCCGACCGCGGCGTCAATTCCCGTATGGCTGCTATTCCGGCACTGCTCGCCTCGGCAGCCCTGCACCATTACCTCATCGGCAAGACAGTCCGTTCTGATGTAGGCTTGATTTTGGAATCCGGCGAACCTCGTGAAGTACATCATTTCTGTACATTAATCGGCTACGGCATTACAGCTATCAATCCGTACGTCGCACTGGAATCCATTAAAGAACTGATTGCCAAGAAAAAATTGGGCAAGATGGATTACGAAACCGCTAAAAACAATTATCTGAATGCCGCTGTCAAAGGTATTTTGGCCGTCATGTCCAAGATGGGCATTTCAACCGTTCACAGTTATCACGGCGCTCAAATTTTTGAAGCCGTCGGCATTCAGCAGGACGTAATTAATAAATACTTCTGCAACACGCCGTCTCGTATTGAAGGCGTCGGCATCAAAGAAATTGCCAAAGAAAATGCGCTCCGTCATGAAGCGGCATACAGTAAAGATGAAAAATTGGAACGCGGCGATTTCTATCAATATCATAAAGGCGGCCAGCCCCATATCATTGACCCGGAAACGGTACAGCTGCTGCAAAAAGCCGTCAAGAACAATGACTATTCGGTATATAAAGAATATGCCGCTCATGTCAACACCCAGTCTGTTTTCCGTCTCCGCGACCTTCTTGATTTCGATTATCCAGCAGGCTGCAGTATTCCTATTGAAGAAGTTGAATCCGTCGATTCTATCGTCAAACGCTTCCGCACCGGCGCTATGAGTTATGGTGCGCTCAGCAAAGAAGCACATGAATGCGTTGCTACGGCGATGAACCGTCTCGGCGGCATGAGCAACACCGGTGAAGGCGGCGAAACATCCGACCGCTTCAATACAGAAACCAATGATAAAATCAAGCAGGTAGCCTCTGCCCGCTTTGGCGTAACCAGCAATTATCTGATTCATGCCGATGAACTGCAGATTAAATGCTCACAAGGCGCAAAACCAGGCGAAGGCGGTCATTTGCCGGGAAGCAAAGTATACCCGGATATTGCCAAAACCCGTCATGCGACGACAGGCGTAGCGCTGATTTCTCCTCCGCCTCATCATGACGTATATTCTATCGAAGACTTGGCTGAACTCATTTTTGATTTAAAAAATGCCAACCGCAATGCCCGTGTCGGCGTAAAACTGACAGCCGGTGCCGGTATCGGCACGATTGCTGCCGGCGTCGTCAAGGCCAAAGCCGATGACATCGTAGTCAGCGGCTATGACGGTGGTACCGGTGCCTCTCCGCGAACCAGTCTCCGCCATGCCGGTCTTCCCTGGGAAATCGGTCTTTCTGAAGTACAGCAGACCTTGCTCCTCAACCAGCTTCGCGACCGCGTGACACTGGAAGTAGACGGCAAGCTTCTGACAGGCCGCGATGTTGCGATTGCCGCACTCTTTGGGGCTGAAATCTTTGGTTTTGGCACAGCACCGCTTCTGGCAATCGGCTGCCATATGCTGCGTGTCTGCCACCTCAACACCTGCCCGTACGGCGTCTGCACGCAAAATGAAAAACTGCGCAAACGCTTTAAAGGCAAACCGGAATATATCATCAATTTCATGCGTTTTGTAGCGCAGGATCTGCGTGAAATCATGGCTCGTCTTGGTTTCCACAGCATTGATGACATGGTCGGCCGTTATGACTGCCTGGTACAAAAACAGACCGCTCCCAACTGGAAAGCAGGCACGGTCAACTTGAAAAACCTCTTATTCCGTCCGTATACGGATGCCAGCCTGAGCCATCACTTCACGACGCCGCAGGACCATCAAATCAATACGACGCTGGATATGGCTAAATTAGTCCGCATGTGTCGTCCGGCATTGGAAGAACAGAAACATATTCGTGCCCGTCTGCGCATCAAAAATACGGACCGCGTTACAGGGACGCTGCTCGGCAGTGAAATCACGAAACGGTATGGCGAAAACGGCCTGCCGGAAGATACGATTAAATTATCCTTCGTCGGCTCTGCCGGTCAAAGCTTTGGTGCCTTTATTCCTAAAGGGTTGACACTGTCCCTGGAAGGCGATGCCAATGACTACGTCGGCAAAGGACTGTCCGGCGGCAAGATTATTGTTTCTCCTCCCCGTGAATCTATCTTCCCAGCTGAAGATAATATTATCATCGGCAACGTCGCTTTCTATGGCGCGACCAGCGGTGAAGCCTATATCAACGGGACTGCCGGCGAACGTTTCTGCGTCCGCAACAGCGGCATAAACGCCGTCGTCGAAGGAGTCGGCAATCACGGCTGTGAATACATGACCGGAGGACGTGTCCTTATTTTAGGCCATACAGGCCGCAACTTTGCAGCCGGCATGTCTGGCGGCATTGCCTACGTATATGACCTAGAACCTGGCAAATGCAACACAGACCTTGTAAAATTAGAGGAATTGACAGACCCGGACGAACAATTGTCTGTTAAATCCATGCTTGAAAAACATGTCGCGTATACAGACAGCAATCTTGGCCACATCCTCTTGGAAAATTGGGATGAAACAGTAACACACATTACCAAAGTCATTCCGGAAGCCTATGAAGAAATGGTCGCCCTCATCGCACAGGCCGTCGCAGAAGGCCATACGGATGCGGAAGCCCATATGATTGCTTTTGAACAAAAACACGGCAAAGCAAAATAAATACGACGCATACAAAAAAATCCCTCTTTCGCAGAGGGATTTTTTAAATTATCCATTTTCACTTGTATGCAAGTGTGATATACTGATACACATAATTTGGCAAAGGAGGTCTGCTATGTCTACATCATATCGAGGCATACTATTGTGCATGGCCGGGGCTGTTACTTGGGGCATCAATGGCGTCGTCAGCCAATTTCTTTTTATGAATTATACAGTAGATTCGTCATGGCTTACGGCTGTCCGCATGATTTCAGCCGGATTGATTCTATTGGTTGTATTTTTTCCCAAAAAACATGAGCAGTTTAAAGGTATACTGCAAGATCCCGTAAGTCTGCGGCATTTACTTATTTTTTCTATTTTTGGACTTCTTTTCTGTCAATATGCCTACTTAACAGCTATCAAACATTCTAATTCCGGGACAGCTACGGTACTTCAAACATTAAGTGTCGTTCTTATGGCTTTTTACCTCGCTGTCCGCTTTCATAAAAAACCGTCTTTGCGGGAAAATATATCTGTCATTTTAGCCGTTTTAGGCGTATATCTCGTCGCTACGGATGGAAACCCTTCTGCAATGATTTTATCACCGTCTGGGCTCTTCTGGGGATTAGTTGCCGCCATCGGTGCGCTGGTATACCCCATTCTTTCGCAGGGAATAGCCTGCCGCTGGGGGGCACCGCCAGTCAACTCGCTGGGCATGATTATTGGCGGCACGATTTTCACGCTGGCAGCACAGATTTGGACGCTGACGCCTGATTTAGATACATGTGGCTGGCTGGCCATCTCCTTCATCGTCGTCGTCGGCACCGTAATTTCGTTTTCCACCTTTATCCAAGGAATCAGCCTTATCGGCCCAATGAAAGCCACCTTAATCGGCACATTAGAACCGGTTGTCGCTTCTATTCTTTCTGCACTATGGCTCGGCACTGCCTTTACTCCTATTGAAATCATCGGCTTTATATGCATTATTACAACCGTATTTTTGATTATTGCCAAAAAAGAAGCATAACCGTCTGCATAACACTGTAAAAAAATCGGCTGCATTCAAAATCTTTGATATAACCCCCAAAAGTTAGCCTGTGGTAACGAGATAGCCTTTGCTATTTCGTTACTTTTTTTATGCAGCAATCTTCAAAATTCAAGTCTAACCATTGGAGACAACTCAATGCGCTGCTTGCAAACAAAGTCATACAAAAACTGCACTGTACTTCCAAATCGGAGTTGGTAGACTGCGCACTCAAGCATCATGTACTCGGATAACACATAAAATAAGGCAGTGACAAATGGGCTAAAAAAGTCATTTTGTCACTGCCTCTTTATATTACCGGGTTAAGTGCATAATTTACAATGATACCTATTTATTTCTTCACTTCAAAGGTGTTCACGATTTGCTTAACATAACTCAAACAACAATTCACTAACTACTAATCACTAGTCATTCGCACTAGTCACTAACCACTAAAAAAGAGCACTGGAATTTCCCAGTGCTCTTTTTCCTCTTAATCAGCGGCTTCCTATCCTCCCAGGGGGCCTCCC
>SAMEA104315436__coassemble_754_pt1 | contig 51970 bp, 39 predicted proteins | sample SAMEA104315436__metabat2_low_PE_041 | metagenome-assembled genome bin SAMEA104315436 (sample SAMEA104315436) | gut metagenome | biome: Monkey gut; feature: monkey-associated habitat; material: faeces | place: China | collected 2013 | reverse complement strand
CTCATCTTCAAAAATACGCATATGGGCTATTTTATCAGCCATATATTGCACATCTTTTTCATCGTCATCAGCGGCTACGCCCAGCAGCACTGTCAGTCCCGGGCCAATGCGGCCTGTTTCAATGCCTTCGGACGTCACGCTGGATGACAGTGTCTTTTGTACTACTGCCCGCATTATTGTGCTCCTCCTGTATACCGCTGTACGGTGTAAACATCTTTCAAGCGGCGGATTTTGGTCGTAATAAATTCAAACTGGGCCAAATCCTTGATACTGATGCCCATATGAATCGTGACGTTTTTCGTATCATTCACTTTGGCGTTGACACTGAGTACGGAAATTTTCATTTCTGCCAATGTCGCCATAATGTCAGCCATAATCCCCGTTCTGTCATAGGCAACGATTTCCATATTGACTTCGAAATTTTCATTGCCGCCATAATCCCATTCGACATCAATCAGCCGGTCAATATCGTTTTGATTATTGCTGATATTGGGGCAGTCTGCCCGGTGGACGGATACACCGCGTCCCCGCGTAATAAAGCCGATAATCGGGTCGCCCGGTACAGGACTGCAGCATTTGGCCAGCCGTACCAAGAGGCCTGGCTCGCCTTTGACTAAAATGCCGCTGCCGTTGGATTTGACCTGCTTTTTCGGCTTCAGTTTTTCAATCGCTGCTAGGCTTCCTTTTTCTTCCTGCTTCTGCGCATCTTTTTTGTGCAGTTCCAGCAGCTTGATCAGCACCGTATTGACAGCAAAGCCGCCATACCCTACAGCAGCTACCAAATCGTCCTCCGTACCGGCGTTCATCTGCTTGGCAACGCGGGCCAGCCGTCCTGCCGTGTTGAGCACTTTCCAGTCATGTCCCAAGCGCTTGCATTCCCGTTCCAGAGCTTCCGCGCCTTTCAGGATATTGTCTTCCCGGTTTTCTTTCTTAAACCAGTTGCGGATTTTAGAGCGGCTTTCCGAACTGCCGACAATATTCAGCCAGTCCAGACTGGGCTTGCCTACTTTGGAGGTAATGATTTCGACAATATCGCCGTTCTTTAACTGATAATCCAGCGGCACGATTTTACCGTTGATTTTGGCGCCTACGCAGCGATGCCCTACATCAGTATGAATACGGTAGGCAAAATCAATGGGGATAGCCCCCTGCGGCAAATCGATGACATCGCCGCGCGGCGAAAAGACAAATACTTCATCCGAAAAGGCATCCAGTTTCAAGGCATTGACAAATTCTTTCGGGTTGCTCGTATCCTGCCATTCCAGTAAATTGCGGAGCCAGCCCATTTTTTCATCAAACTCATTCTTAGTCGCTGTCTGATTGCCTTCTTTATACCGCCAGTGGGCTGCAATGCCGTATTCGGCAATATGATGCATTTCCCATGTACGAATCTGAATTTCTACAGGCTGTCCCCGTGTCCCAATAACCGTCGTATGCAGCGACTGATAGTTATTGGGCTTCGGCATAGCAATATAATCTTTAAAGCGGTACGGCAGCGGTTTCCACAGGCTGTGGACAATCCCCAAGACACCATAACAGTCTTTTACCGTATCGACGATAACCCGAACGGCAAATAAGTCATATACTTGGCTTAAATCCCGGTTATCCTTTTTCATTTTTTTATAAATACTGTAAAAATGCTTCGGACGGCCGTTGATTTCACATTTGATATGGGCTTCATCCAATGCTTTTTTCAATACATCGATGGCTTCATTGACGATTTCTTCCCGGACATGCCGTTTTTGTTTCATTTGGTCCACGAGATCGTAGTATTTATCGGGTTCCAAATAGCGGAACGATAAATCTTCCAATTCCCATTTAATATTGAAAATCCCCAGTCGATGTGCCAGCGGAGCAAAAATTTCCAAGGTTTCCTGGGCAATCCGCTTTTGCTTATCACTGCGCATATACCGCAGGGTCCGCATGTTGTGCAGCCTGTCTGCCAGTTTGATGACGACGACGCGGACATCTTTGGCCATTGCCAAAAACATTTTCCGCATGCTGTTCAGCTGCTGGTCTTCTTTGGTCCGATAATTCAGGCGGCTCAGTTTAGTAACGCCGTCTACCAAAAATGCTACTTCTTTGCCAAATAACTTTTTTAAATCATCCAGCGTATAGCTCGTATCTTCTACGACATCATGCAGCAGGGATGCCGTAATCGTTTTGGTGTCAATTTTCATATCAGCCAAAATCTGCGCGACTGCCAAGGGATGGATGATATACGGCTCACCGCTTGCACGACGCTGGTCTTTATGGGCTTCTTCAGCCAAATGAAATGCCTTTTTTACGTCTTCACAAGGCGCGTCTGGCTGATAACTGTGAATCGTATCCAATAATTTTTGGAATGCCTGGTCCTTATCTTTCATTTCCATATCGAATCTCCCCCTTAATCCTGACTATATTTTTGATATGTTTCAGACATATCCAGGCACATTTTTCCTGATAACATGGGAAAATAATACGCCGGTCCGTCAGCATGCTGCCGAATGCGCAGCACGCCGATTTCTTTTAATACCTGAATGGCTGCATAAATATCATGGGCTGCATACGTGTCCGATACGGCAGCCAATATCCGCTGCTGGGTCTGCCAAATCGGCATGCCCCAATCAGGAATAATCTTTTTTAATGCCAAATAAATGTCAATCATGACTGTCCGGTCAAGATGTATCGCAGGCTCATGAAGATGAATGTCCTGCAGTACCAGCTGCGGTGAGGACATGCCGTTGAAGTCATTGCGTTCCAGCTGAAATGCCGCATCGACTACGTCGCCTTCCATGACGGATTCGCAAAGGGCTGCCATCGACCAGCCTACACAGCTTATCTTAGCATGGTCTGCAGCCAATACAAGACGCACATGCTGCTTATCTCTGCCTATCGGCCGGATTTCTTCGACACGGCACTGCGCCAAAGAAAATACAGGCCGGCTGTTGCCCATGCCATACGGTTCCAAACAGCTCAATTCCTGAATCAAATCCAAGGTAATATCTGTACCGGTTAACGCCGTATCTATTGTGACAACAGGAGTATAGTCATCGGCCGTCATCGTCTTAGCTGCGTACTCATTGAGCCGCTGCCGGAAGGCTTCGATATGGCCGGCTTCAATCGAAAAACCTGCCGCCATGGGATGCCCGCCGTACTGCAGCAATAAATCATCGGCATACTGCAGCGCTTCGTACATATTAAAGCCCGCAATACTGCGGCATGACCCTTTCCCTACGCCATCATGAATACTGATAACCAAGGCCGGACGGTAATATGTTTCTACCAATCGCGAAGCCGCAATGCCAATCACGCCGACGTGCCAGTCCGTGCCGGAAGCAATGAGCACGCCGTCATGTTCCCGGCCTTCCTTTTCAATCTGTTCGATAGCCTGCTTGGCAATCGTATGCTCAATATCCTGCCGTTCCCGATTCAGTTCACTCAATGCCTGTGCCATGCGCTTGGCTTTTTCACTATCCGTTTCCAGCAGCAGCCGCACTCCCTGCTCGGCATGACTGATACGGCCGGCTGCATTCAAGCGCGGTGCTGCCGTAAAGGCAATACGTCCGGCACTGATTGTATGTTTATCCAGCGAAGAAGCTTCCAATAATGCCTGCAGCCCTGTATTATGTCCTTCTTTCATCCGCTTCAGGCCGTGCTGTACCAGCAAACGATTTTCATCTCGCAGCGGCACTAAATCGGCAATCGTTCCCAATGCGGCAATTTCAGTGTACCCGGAAAGAGGTTCTTTTTTTCGGTATGTCCATAAAGCTTGGCACAATTTATAGGCCACGCCGGCTCCTGCCAAGTCTTTAAACGGATAGTCACAATCGGTTTGTTTGGGATTTAAAACGGCATAGGCATTGGGAATTTGTGCCGGTGGTTCATGATGGTCTGTTACGATAATATCCAGTTTCGTTTTATATGCCTCAATCAGCTCATACGAAGAAATGCCGCAGTCAACCGTAATCACTAAATCCGTCTGCTGGTCAGTCAGCTGCTGCAGGGCCTCTTTATTCAATCCATACCCTTCGTTTTGCCGTTCCGGAATATAAAAAGACGGTACAGCGCCCAACTCCGTCAGCACCATATATAATAACGATGTAGACGTAATGCCATCTACATCGTAGTCGCCATAGATAATTATGTTTTCTCCTGCATCAATCCCCTGACTGATGCGCTTTACCGCTTTCTCCATATCTTTCATCAAAAACGGGTCGTGTCCCTCAGCGCCTGTATCATACAAAAAATGCCGCGCTTCTTCTGTTGATGAAATAGTACGATTTAATAAAACTTTTGCTAAAATTTCCGATATATGTAATTGTCCTGTTAGTGCTTGCACGGCAGCCGGTGAAGGCTCCATGATCTGCCAACGTTTTTGCATTATACCACGACGCATTCTCACGAATAATCACTTTCAATAATCATATGTCTATTCTACCACGTTCCATTCTCAAAATAAAGAAAATTATCGAAAAAACTACTGTTTATTTTCATTTTTTTTGAAAAACAAAAAAACACCCGCACTACACTCAGATAGTGCGGATGTTTTTATTATGCAAGCGCTATGCAGCGCGTACAGTTGTCAGATTAAGCTTCGAAGCCTTTCTGGAAACGTACATAGGTTTCGCGGCGGTTCTTAGCATCAGCTTCTGTCTTAGCATACAATTTAGCAGCTTCTTCAGGCATAGCTTTCTGCAAGGAAGCGTAACGAACTTCGCCCTGTAAGAATTCCTGGAATTTGCTGTAATCCGGTTCTTTGGAGTCGAGGCTGAACGGATTCTTGCCTGCGGCTTTGAGTTCAGGATTGTAACGGAACAGATCCCAATACCCGCATTCAACAGCGAGTTTTTCTTCTGTCTGGCTCTTGCCCATGCCTTTGCGGATACCATGGTTGATGCAAGGAGCATAGCAGATAACGAGGGAAGGACCATGATAAGCTTCAGCTTCTGTGAGAGCTTTCATGAGCTGGTTCTTATCAGCACCCATAGCTACCTGAGCTACATATACATAGCCGTAGGAAATAGCCATCATGCCGAGGTCTTTCTTCTTCGTGCGTTTACCAGCAGCAGCGAACTGAGCGATAGCAGCTGTCGGTGTAGCTTTAGAAGACTGTCCGCCTGTGTTGGAGTAAACTTCTGTATCGAGTACGAGAACGTTTACATCATGGTCTGCAGCGAGGACATGGTCAACACCGCCGTAACCAATATCGTAGGACCAGCCGTCACCACCGATGATCCACTGAGAACGTTTAACGAAGAACTGTTTCTTATCGAGGAAGTCTTCAAGAACAGCTTTGCCTGCAGCTTCTTTTTCAAGAGCAGCTGTCAGTTTGTCAGCGCGTTCACGAGAGCCTTCGCCTTCGTTTACGTTAGCAGCCCAATCGCTGAGTGCAGCCTGGAGATCTGCAGATGCAACAGCTTTAGCAGCATCTACGTTAGCAACCAAGTCTTTACGTACTTTGTCAACGCCCAAGAACATGCCGAGACCAAATTCAGCAGCATCTTCGAACAAGCTGTTAGCCCAAGCAGGACCATGACCAGCGGCGTTCATTGTGTACGGGGAAACAGGAGCAGATGCACCCCAAATGGAGGAGCAGCCTGTAGCATTAGCAATCATCATGCGATCGCCAAAGAGCTGTGTAACAACTTTGACATACGGTGTTTCGCCGCAGCCTGCGCATGCGCCGGAGAATTCGAGGAGCGGAGTTTCGAACTGAGAGCCGATAACCGTGTTCTTGTTCTGCGGGTTAGCTTTCGGAGCAACTTTTTCAGTACCATAGTACCAAAGTTCCATCTTAGCACGTTCTTCGTCTGTGTTCGGAACCATTGTGAGGGCTTTAACCGGGCAGACGTTTACGCAGGAACCGCATTCGAGGCAGTCGAGCTGGTCAACGATGATGGAAACATCATATTCTTTACCAGATTTAGCTTTAGCAGCAACTTTGTAACCTGCTGGAGCAGCTGCAGTTTCTTCTTTTGTTGTCAATACCGGACGGATTGTAGCGTGCGGGCAGACGAAGGAACACTGCATGCAGCCGATACATTTTTCAGCATCCCAAGCCGGAACGTGAAGTGCAGGGCCTGCTTTTTCGAATTTAGCAGTACCGGAAGGCATTGTGCCGTCTTCGCGGCCAGCAAATGCGGAAACCGGGAGGTCGTCGCCAACCTGGCCGAGCATTGGAGCTGCAACGTCTGTGAAGTATTTCGTAGCCGGACGGCCTTCAACAACTTCATCCGTAGCGTCAGCCCAAGAAGCCGGGTAGTTAACTTCGTGGAATTCTTTAATACCAGCATCAACAGCGCCGTTGTTCATGTCAACGACTTTCTGGCCTTTCTTGCCATAGCTCTTGACGATGGAGTCTTTTAAGTATTTAACGGCATCATCGATAGGAATGATTTTTGCAAGTGCGAAGAAAGCAGCCTGCATAACCATGTTGATACGAGTGCCGAGGCCGAGTCTCTGGCCGATAGCGTCACCGTTCAAGGTGTAGAATTTAACATGATGTTTAGCAATTGCGCGTTTAATTTTAGCCGGCAATTCTTTATCGAGTTCTTCATCAGTCCATGTGCAGTTCAACATGAATGTGCCGTTATCTTTGATACCGCGGAGGATATCGAAACGTTTAACATAGGACTGACGATGGCAGGCGATGTAATCAGCTGCGTCGATGAGGTACGGCATATCGATAGGTTTCGTACCAAAACGCAAGTGAGAAATTGTTACGCCGCCAGATTTTTTGGAGTCATAAGCGAAATATGCCTGTGCATACATATCTGTGTGGTCGCCAATGATTTTGATAGCGGATTTGTTAGCGCCAACAGTACCATCAGAACCAAAGCCCCAGAATTTGCAGGATGTAAGACCTGTTGTATCAAGCGGCATTTTCGGTTCACGCGGCAAGGAGAGGTTTGTAACGTCGTCTTCGATGCTGAGTGTGAAGCCATTGAGCGGATGTTCTTTTTTGAGTTCTTTGAATACTGCGAGGAAGTCTTCCGGCAATACGTCTTTGGAACCCATACCAGCGCGGCCGCCGATGATGTCAACGTCAAGACCTTCTTCTTTAGCAAAGCCAACGATATCGAGGTACAGCGGTTCGCCGAGGGAGCCCGGTTCTTTTGTACGATCGACAACAGCAATTTTCTTAACTGTTTTCGGCAATACGTTGAGGAGGTATTTGTTGGAGAACGGACGATAGAGGTGAACGTTGATCAAGCCAACTTTTTCGCCCTGGCTCTGCAAGTATTCAACTGTCTGTTTTGCAACGTCAGCCAAAGAACCCATGCAGACAACAACATATTCAGCGTCTTCAGCGCCGTAGTAGTTGAACGGTTTGTATGTACGGCCTGTGATTGCAGAAATTTTGTCCATGTAGTCAGCAACAATATCCGGCATAGCGTCGTAGAATTTGTTGCTAGCTTCTGTGTGCTGGAAGTAAACGTCCGGGTTTTCTGCAGTACCGCGGATTTCCGGATGATCCGGATTCAAAGCACGTTTGCGGAACGTTTTGATTGCATCCCAGTCAACGAGTTTTTTGTAGTTTTCGAAGTCCATAACTTCAACTTTTTGGATTTCGTGAGAAGTACGGAAACCATCGAAGAAGTTAATGAAAGGCAAAGAACCTTTGATAGCAGCTAAATGAGCAACACCGCCGATATCCATAACTTCCTGAACATTGGATTCGGCCAAGAGACAGCAGCCTGTAGCACGAGCAGACATAACGTCTTGGTGGTCACCGAAAATGTTCAATGCATGGTTAGCCAAAGCACGAGCAGCTACGTGGAATACGCCAGGAAGGAGTTCGCCTGCAACTTTGTACATGTTCGGGATCATCAGCAAGAAGCCCTGAGATGCTGTGTACGTAGTTGTCAAAGCACCAGCCTGTAAAGAACCGTGGAATGCGCCGGCAGCACCAGCTTCGGACTGCATTTCAACAACGTTTACTTTGTGACCGAAGATATTTTTCATTCCTGCTGCGGCCCAATCATCGACATGTTCTGCCATAGGAGAAGACGGCGTGATCGGATAAATTGCGGCAACTTCAGTAAATGCATAGGACACCCATGCAGCAGCTTCGTTACCATCCATGGTTTTAAATTTGCTCATAGATAAAACACGCTCCTTATAAAAATATATACCTCAATATAGGATTTCCTATATTGTAGACAAAGTTAAAAGACATTCCCTGCTCACTCACATGCATTCATGCAAAAACCGCAATCCAGCTTCCAGTCTGCATTCCGGCCGTCACGATGCACACACGTCCTAATACACATCATAATAGGAAGGTACGGAATATATTCAAAAAGGTATTGATATTATTGCAAAATTGTAATAATATAATGATAGTATTACAGTTTTGCACATCAATTCCTTTTATTCATTATTTCTGACCATCACATCCGAACGACTTTGTAACTTTTCCTTACGAATTAATTATATGCCTTGGCAAGGCGAAATTCAATAGGAACACGATGCGATTTTGAACATTGGATAGTGCTATTTTGTAAACATATACCGTTTGGGTGTAATTATACAGGAGGTGGCAATATGGATTTTCATCATCTTAAGTATTTTGTAGAAGTTGCCGACAAAAAATCTTTTAGCAAAGCGGCACGCACGCTTCATATTTCACAGTCTGCAATCAGCCGCACCATTAAAGCCTTGGAAGAAGAATTAGGCGTCGTCCTTTTCATGCGCAATGCCAAGGCTGTTGAGCTGACCGATGCCGGTACTATTTTCTTATCCCATGCCAAACGAGTCGTCTTTATGTTTGAACATTTGAAGACAGATTTCGAAAATGAATTCAAACTGGAACAAGGCACGGTTCTCATCGGCCTGCCGCCTATTACAGGTGCTCCTATTTTTGCTAACCTGCTGGGCGCGTTTAAACAAGAATATCCGCAGATTGAACTGGATTTGTATGAACACGGCTCCAAAAAAGTTGAAATCAGCGTACAGGAAGGCCTTATTGATTTAGGTATTGTCTGCACGCAGCCAAAAGAAAAAGACTTTGAGTCCTTTTTCCTGACACAAGACCCCATGAATGTCATCATTCACCGCGACAATATTCTCAGCAAGGAAAAGACCATTCCCTTGAAAAAACTGGCCAACGAATCCTTGGTTCTCTACCGCGATGACTTCAACCTGCATGACGAAATCATCCAGCACTGCAAACGCATTGGCTTCCAGCCCAAAATTGTCTTTGAAACAAGCCAGCGTGACTTGATGGTCCAGACAGTCGTTGCCAATCTCGGCGTAGCGCTCCTGCCCAGCCGCCTGTGCCCGACCAAAGAAACCAATCCGCGCGTATCGGAATCCGTCGTCGTCCGTCCTTTGGTAGAGCCTGAAATCATGCATGTTCTCTACGTTATCTGGAAGCGCGGCCACTATCTCTCGCATGCCGCCCAATTATGGCTTGATTTTGTACGCAACAAATCCCGTGTTATTTCCAACTTATAGTTTCTGTAATGAAAGGTCGTGCCTTCCTTGTCGATAAGAGAAAAATTCACCCACTATATAATTGGCTTGTCCAGCCGCCGTCTCGGCAACGGCCAGACAACGCCTGCAGCGGAATTCTCTCTGCAAAAAAAAGCACTGCGGCAGCGCTGGCACTCCCTTTTGGGCATCGAAAAATTTCTGGCCGGCACGTGCCTGGCACTGCTTATTCTGGTTGTCGTACAGTGTTTCTGGATTATTGCGCTTACCTGTCAGCTTTATGCTGTATCGGAACAAAACCATATGCAGCAAACCCGTATTGCCCAGTTGGAACAATCCGTCAAAAAGCATAATAATTTACTCTATTCTACGTATACGACAATGGATGACATTCAAAAAAAATGGCACGATCTAAATTTCCGCGTCTTGGAAAATACGTGGAAAATTGACAAGTAACTGCCGTGTATCTCCCTGTCCAGGTACGTAGTATGTAACAAAAAAGTACATACTTTAGAAACAAAAATCAGCTGTATATATGCTTAATTAGCATGTATTACAGCTGATTTTTCTATATGATGCCCTTTAGTCCTGCTTTTCCAGCAGCTGCAGGAACTGCTGCGGAGCCGGCAGCTTCCTGATTTGCTTCCACGGCGTGTACTGTGACAGCGTATCATACGCATAGTGACCGGTAGCAACCGAAATTGTTTTGGCGCCAATCGCCTTGCCGCACTGAATGTCATAAGGAGTATCGCCAATGACATACATGTCCTCGATGCGGTCTCCCCATGCAGTTTTGGCAATTTCATACGCATGGCGTGCCAAATCATCACGGTAATAAAATTGACAGGCAAATCCAGAATGTTCAAAATCAAAATATTGAGACAAGCCAAAGGAGTCCAATTTCATACGTGCGCCGTAAATGCTGTTGCCCGTAAGCAGCAGCTGCCGATAGTCTTTTTGGTTATCAAAAAAAGCCAATACATCCCGCACGGTATCAAAAATAACGCTTTCATCTTTTTTCAACTGCAGCCATTTCAAAAGTTTTTTTTCATAGCTGCGGCAAAATACATTGACTTCTTCATCGGTTGGCATACGGCCTGTCGCTTTGTACAGCAGCTGCTGGCAAATATAATTGTCCGTGCGCCCGCCGGCAGCAATTTGGGGAACCGGCACATTCGGTCCCTGCAGAGTATGAAACACTTCTTCAATCGCATACAATCCGGCACGGCCCGTATTCAGCAACGTGCCGTCTATATCCCAATATAATAATTTCACGCTGTTCACCTCATCAAAAAAAAGTAGTTAGTAGTTAGAAGCCTGACACTACTAACATACTAACTACTTTACCTGTAATTACACGAATTATTTAGATACGATTTCTTTGGTATCGCGAGCAATCATGATTTCTTCATTGGTCGGGATAACATACATCTTGACAGTAGAATCATCCGTGCTGATTAACTGATCTTTACCGCGAACGTTGTTGCGTTCCGGGCAAAGTTTGGCGCCAAGATATTCAAGGCCTTCACAAATAGCAGCGCGGTCTTCAATACCGTTTTCGCCGACACCGGCAGTAAAGGTAATGACATCAACACCGCCCATTGCAGCAGCCAATGCACCGATCAATTTGCGTACTTGATAGTGGAACATATCCAATGCGAGCTGTGCCCGTTCGTTGCCTTCTTTAGCAGCTTCGCCAAGATCGCGGAAGTCGCTGGAAACGCCGGAAATACCGAGAACGCCGGATTTTTTGTTCATGAGCGTATCCATTTCTTTAATGGAATAGCCATGTTTTTCCATGACGTTGAGTACGATAGCCGGGTCGATATCGCCGCAGCGTGTACCCATCAATACACCGGCAAGCGGTGTAAAGCCCATCGTCGTATCGACGCATTTGCCGTATTTGATAGCAGCCAAGGAAGAGCCGTTGCCCAAATGGCAGTTGATGATGCGGAGTTTTTCTACAGGAACGCCCATAACTTTAGCTACCTGGCCTGCTACATAACGGTGGCTGGTACCATGGAAGCCGTAGCGGCGGATGCCGTCTTCTTTATACAGTTCATACGGAAGGCCGTACATAAATGCTTTAGCCGGCATGGTCTGATGGAATGCCGTATCAAATACAGCAACCTGCGGCACGTTCGGCATAATAGCCTTGCAGGCATTAATACCAATAATGTTAGGCGGATTGTGAAGCGGTGCCATGGAAGAACATTTTTCCAATGCTTTCATTACTTCATCCGTAACCAATGTAGAGCAAGCGAATTCTTCGCCGCCATGTACGACACGATGACCTACTGCATCAATAGCATCCATGGATTTAATAACGCCGCATTCTGCATCCGTCAAAATATCCAATACGAGCTTAACAGCTACTTTATGATCGGGGATAGACTGTTTAATTTCTTTTTTCTGTCCATTCCATTTATGAGTCAGCTGAGAATCGGAAAGACCGATTTTTTCTACTAACCCTTTTGCCAGTACTTCTTCATTGTCCATGTTTACCAACTGGTATTTCAAGGACGAGCTGCCGCAGTTTACAACCAATACGATCATGCAATGTACCCTCTTTCATCTTCTTAAATTATTTTAGCTGGCCAAAAATATGGTCTGTCACTTCTTTGCCCATCGCATCGCCTTGGCGATACATGTACATGACATGCCAAATCTGACCGTTATCTTCAAAGAAGAGACTCTGTACGACAATCGGCGTCTTCTGCCCATTCTGCTGTACGGAATAGGAGCTGTCCACTACGACAGCCGGTCTGCCGCTGGCCGTCGTATCAGTGACCTTCATTTGCAGATCTGAAATAGTAGCGGTCTGTTTCAGCTTTGCCATAGATGCTTTTGCCACGTCCTGCAGCGTGCCGTTTTCTTTGGGTTCTGATTCCGCAATAATCGTAATATGCTTATCCCGGTTCATATAAGCCTGACCTGCTTCATCATTGGTGTCAATACGGCCTAAATCAAAAGGAGTTTGCAAATATACTTCAGAATCTCCTTTTTTCAGCTGTACATACCCAAAACTGTACTCTTCCAGCATCGTCGGATTTCCGCAGCCGCCGCACAGCAGTGCAGCCACCGTCATGGCGATAGCTGATATTGTTTTCCATTTTTTCATACAATCACCTATCATGCTTTCTACAGACTTGTACATATTATAGCATATTCCTGTAGTGATAAAAAGGGAAAAAATCAGACAACACGGCCCCAACAGAGAATAAATATTGTACAATATATATATTCATATGATAAAGGAGTACAGGTCATGAACGCTATCGCTATTATTGCAGAATACAATCCCTTCCATACGGGACATCACTATCTAATCCAGCAAGTCCGCCGCCAGTTTCCCCATACCCCTGTCATGATTATCATGAGCGGTTCCTTTGTGCAGCGCGGCGAGCCGGCGTTGTTTGACAAATGGCACCGCGCATCTTGGGCCGTGCAGTGCGGTGCTGACGGCGTCATAGAACTGCCGGTATTGTACGCGCTGTCCCAAGCGGCAGAATTTGCTGCCGGTGCCGTCCGTCTTGCCGCCCATCTCGGCTGCACCCATATAGCCTGCGGCGCAGAATCCGGTACGGCGGCTGATTTTTATGCGCTGGCCCAGGCAGCCTGCACGCTCACCGTCCCGGCAGCCCCTGCAGCCGGTCAATCGTACGGCCAATGTCTAAGCGACATGCTGCGCCGGCAAGTATCTCCCCGTCTTGCTTCCCTGCTGGCACAGCCCAACGCTCTGCTGGCATTGGAATATATGAAAGCGATTCTCTCGTATGCTCCCTCGATGCAGCTGTTTCCCGTACAGCGGCAAAACCGCCATGACAGCGATTGTACGACGGATACGTATATCAGCGCGTCGGCACTGCGCCGTCACATTACCGGCACCGGTACAGTTTCTTCGCTTTTGTCTTATATTCCGGAAACCATTCAGCAGGATATGCAACAGTGCATCCGCCAAGGGCAGTATACCGATTACAACCGCTACGGGGATTATATTCTGTATGAAAACAGGCTGCTGGAACCGCAGTCCCTGCGCAGACTGGCCGCTTTTTCCGAAGGCTTGGAAAACCGCTGGCACCGCTGCCTGTCCCAGGCCGCATCTTGGCCGGAAGCGTTGTCAGCCATAAAGACACGCCGCTACGCCTACAGCCGCCTGTGCCGCATGGGAGCCTATACGATGCTCCATGTAACGCAGACCGATATAGACGCTGCGTATGCACACGGACCGGCATATGCCCGCATATTGGCTTTATCGCCTGCCGGTGCTGCAGTAATCAAAAAAAGAAAAAAGGACTTTCCCATCATTACCAAAGTCAAGCAAGGGCAGCACAAGCTGTCTGCATACGGCCAAATGCTCCTGCAGTACGATTTGCGAAGCACGGACATGCAGGCCCTTTGTTTTCATCAGACTGCCTGCCGCCGCGGCTTAGCGGATTACTATACTTCACCGTATATCCGTCTATAACGGCAGGATTTTCCCCTGCCCCCTGTATGCTGCAGCCTGCATGATAATAAGCCGCAATTTATATTTGTTTTCTTGCTGATTTTCTGTTATCATATAAGCATTGGCCTATATTTTCTGTATATTTTTAATTATCACATAGGCCCGCCAAAATAAGGAGCAACATGAAGGGGGATTTCTTTTATTATGGCAATTCATTTAAACATTTATCAAACCTTGGCAGCCGCCATTGTTATCTACTACATTGGTGTCTTCCTGCGCATGAAAATCAGCTTTCTGCGCACGTACTGTATTCCGGCACCGGTCGTCGGCGGCATCTTATTTGCCGTGCTCAACTGTATCTTATATACCAATGGCATTTGGACATATGAACAAGATACGATTATGCAGAATATCTGCATGATGCTTTTCTTTACCAGTGTCGGCTATACTGCCAGTCTCAGTTTGATTCGCCGGGGCGGCATCATGGTGCTGCGCATGGCAATCATCACGACCGTTCTGATTATTCTCCAAAATATAATTGGTGTCGGCTTATCCAGTGCTTTTCAGCTCGATCCGCTGATTGGTCTGGCTACAGCCTCCATTCCGATGGTCGGCGGGCACGGCACAGCCGCTGCGTTCGGCCCGGTCTTAGAAGGCATCGGTCTGGACAACGGCACGACTGTCGCCGTGGCAGCAGCTACGTTTGGCTTAGTTGCCGGCGGCCTTATCGGCGGCCCGATCGGCGAACGCCTGGTTCACAAATTTGATTTGCACAGCAGTGCCGACTCCGAACGCTTGGACCCGCAGTCCTATCAGCACGAAATCAACAAACTGGAACACGCCGCATCCAACAAAGACGCTGCAGATAAAGATGAACACAAAATCGGCCAAACCATTGACAACCGCCGCTTCATGAATGCCATGGCACATCTCTTTCATGGGTATCGGCACATTGATTACTAATTTCTTTGTCAGCATCAATATCGTATTCCCGTCGTATATCGGCTCCATGCTGGCTGCAGCAATCATCCGCAACGTAGCAGATTTTACCAAGGTATACAAAGTATACCAGCGTGAAAGCGAAGTATTGGGCAATTTGGGTCTGACTATTTTTCTGACCTGCGCGCTGATGAGCCTCAAACTTTGGCAGCTCAGCACCTTAGCGATTCCGCTGATTGTTCTTTTACTCAGCCAGGCTGTATTCATGGCCATTTTTGCATATTTCATCGTCTACCGCGTCATGGGCAAAAACTACGAAGCAGCCGTTATGACATCCGGTGCCTGCGGCTTTGGCCTCGGTGCTACACCAAACGCCATTGCCAACATGACTGCCATGACAGAACTCTTTGGCCCGGCACCTACGGCATTCTTTGTTATTCCGCTCATTGGTTCTTTAATCATTGACCCGGTCAACGCATCTATCATTACTATATTTATCAATATTTTCCATTAAACAAGAAAAGAAAAAGAGGACTGTTAAGGGGCAGTCCTCTTTTTTTATGCTATGATTTTGTCAGTTTTCGTTTTTCATCCGTTCCCAAGCGGAAAAAATAATACACATTTTCTGCTGCTTCGTGAGTCATCGTCGGCACGGCTGCCAATTCTTCTATCGTAGCCTGCTTCATATCATCCAATGTTTTAAAGGCTGTCCATAAGGCTTTGCGCCGTTTGGGGCCAATGCCTTCAATATGATCTAAAATGGAAACCAGGCTTCGCTTGCCGCGGAGACTGCGGTGGTATGTAATGGCAAACCGATGGGCTTCATCGCGGATAGCCTGCAAAAGCTGCAGTTCCGGCGTGTGATGGCTCAAAATAATCGAATCACTGCGTCCTTCTACAAATACTTCTTCAATCCGTTTTGCCAAGCTGATGACGGGCGCTTCACAGCCGGCGTCCCGAATGATAGGCAGTGCCGCGTGCAGCTGTCCTTTGCCGCCGTCAATGACAATCAAATCCGGCTCCGGCCAATCCCGCTCGCCATAGCGGCGTCCCATAATTTCTGCCATCGATTTAAAGTCATCAGGCTTGCCCTGTACGGTCTTTAATTTGAAACGCCGGTATTCTTTTTTCGCCGGCTGCCCATGTTCAAAGACGACCATAGAAGCAACCGTTTCTATCCCCTGGGTATGTGAAATATCAAAACATTCCATGCGTTCCGGAAGCCTTGGCAGGTCCAACACGCGCGCCAGTGCTTCTACGGCGCCGCTCGTCTTATCTATGTCATGCTGCCACTGCAGACGGCGCTGTTCCAGCAGGACACGGGCATTATCTTCGGCCATAGCGAGCAGCTTTTTTTTGATGCCCCGCTGCGGAATCACAATATCCACCCGCTGTTTTTTGAGCAGACTCAGCCGATGGGCATGTTCTTCCAAGTCCTCTACAGATGCTACAACGATTTCCTTAGGTATAAACATATTTTCTGTATAATACTGGTCGAGCACAGCTGCCGTCAAGGCGCCGCTCGTTTCATCCATGCTGTTTTCCAGCGTAAATGTTTCCCGCCCCAGCAGCCGTCCCTGCCGTATCGTATAAATTTGAACGCAGGTCTGGCCGGCATCGGCAGCAAATCCCAGCACGTCCATGTCGCCGCCGCCAATCGTCTGAATATGCTGCTGTTCCTGTATGACTTTGACGGCTTCCATTTGGTCGCGGTACATAGCCGCTTTTTCAAACTCCAGCTGTTCTGCCGCTTCTTCCATCTGGTTTTGCAGCTGCCGAATGATTTCTGTATTGCGTCCTTCCAGTATATCGACGGCCTGCTGTACCAGCTCATGGTACTCTTTTTTGGTAATATAGTGAACGCACGGCGCATCACAATGATGCAGATGATACTGCAGACAAGGGCGGTCTGCCTGCATGGTGCGGCACGAACGAATGCGAAAAGCCCGCTGCATCAATTTCAGCACGCGGTGCACTGCCAGCCCGTTGGCAAAAGGGCCAAAATACCGGGCACCGTCATGGCTGACACGGCGCGTCATAAAAATACGGGGATACGCTTCCTGCAGCGTCACCTTGATGTACGGATACGTCTTATCATCGCGGAGCATGATATTGTAGCGGGGATGATGCTTCTTAATCAGCGTATTTTCCAATAGGAGCGCTTCCATTTCGTTGGCTACAACAATGGTTTCGACATCTGCCGCATGGCTTATCATCGCTGCTACTTTCGGCGCCCGCCGGGCATCGTGGCGGATATAGCTGCGCACGCGATTGCGCAGATTGACCGCCTTGCCGACATAAATAATCTGCCCCTGCGCGTTTTTCCACAGATAAACCCCCGGCTGGGTCGTCAAATTACGTACTTTTTCCAAGACCGTTTCTGCTAACGCCATCTCAGTCCTACTCCTTTGCCATCAGGGCTTTCGTCCGTTCCAAAACAGGCTTTAGGAACTGCCCTGTATAAGACTGCGGTACGTCGCAGACCGCTTCCGGCGTTCCCGTCGCTACGACTGTGCCGCCGCCGTCGCCGCCTTCCGGTCCCAAATCAATCAGATAATCTGCCGTTTTGATGACATCCAGATTATGTTCAATCACAACGACTGTATCACCGCCGTCTACGAGCAGCTGCAGCACATCCATCAATTTATGAATATCCGCCGTATGCAGACCTGTCGTCGGTTCATCCAAAATATACATCGTCCGTCCTGTACTGCGCTTGGATAATTCTGTCGCCAGCTTGACACGCTGGGCTTCCCCGCCGGACAGCGTCGTCGCCGGCTGTCCGATGTGTATATAGCCTAATCCTACTTCCTGCAGAGTTTTCAATTTATTGTATATCCGCGGAATGTTGGCAAAAAATGCACAGGCGTCATCGACAGTCATATTTAAAACATCGGCAATCGTCTTGCCTTTATATTTTACTTCCAGTGTTTCCCGATTATACCGGGCGCCGTGGCACACTTCGCACGGTACGTACACATCCGGCAAAAAGTTCATTTCAATGCGGATGATGCCGTCGCCGCGGCAGGCCTCACAGCGGCCGCCTTTGACGTTGAAACTGAAGCGGCCTGCTTTATATCCGCGCACCTTGGCTTCCGCAGTCTGGCTGTACAGCTGGCGGATAAAATCAAACACGCCCGTGTAAGTTGCCGGGTTGGAACGCGGCGTCCTGCCTATGGGGGATTGGTCAATATTAATGATTTTATCTACATATTCCGTTCCCTTAATCATTTTGAATTTTCCCGGCCGGTGCGGCGTACCGTAGACGGCTTCTGCCAATCCTTTATAAAGGATTTCGTTGACTAACGTAGATTTGCCGGAACCGGACACGCCGGTGACAACGGTCAGCGTCCCTAATGGAAAGGCGACGTGAATATTCTTTAAATTGTGTTCGGCAGCACCGATGACTTCAATAAAAGAGCCGTTGCCCTTGCGGCGCACAGCCGGAATGGGAATATATTTAGTTCCTTTCAAATACTGGCCTGTAAGCGATTCCGGGCAGGCCATAATATCTGCGGCAGTTCCCTGCGCTACGACCTGACCGCCGTGTTCTCCTGCCGCCGGCCCGATATCCAAAATAAAATCAGCCGCCCGCATCGTATCTTCATCATGTTCGACAACAATCAGCGTGTTGCCCAAATCCCGCAAATTCTTCAACGCCTGCAGCAGTTTGTCATTGTCCCGCTGATGCAGTCCAATAGACGGTTCATCCAGAATATACAACACGCCGACCAAACCGGAACCAATCTGCGTAGCCAGACGGATTCGCTGGGCTTCGCCGCCCGAAAGAGTTCCTGCCGTCCGCGACAATGTCAAATATTCCAAGCCTACAGTCTGTAAAAAGTTCAGCCGTGCTTTAATTTCCTTGAAAATCTGTTTGCCAATCAAGGCCTGTTTTTCCGTCAACTGCAAATTTTCAAAAAAAGGAATCAAGTCCCGGACCGTCATGTCCGTCAGCTCTGCAATATGCAGCCCGCCGATTTTGATCGCCAGCGCTTCATGACGAAGCCGCGTGCCGTGGCAGGTCGTACAAGGCTTTACGGTCATAAACTGGGCAAACTGGTCCCGCATCATATCGGAAGAGGCTTCTTTATAGCGACGCCGCACCATGGGGATAACCCCTTCAAAGGCCGTCGCATACTGCTTGGTTTCGCCGCGCAGGTTTTCATATTCAAATACGCACGTATCGTCTGTGCCCCACATGAGGTCTCGCTGTACTTCATGAGGCAAATCGGCATAACAGTTTTCCAGCGAAAAGCCGTGCCGCTGCAGCAAGCCGCCAAGCTGCCGCATAAACCAAGAATCAGGATTGCTGCTGAGTGCTGCCACTGCGCCGTCGATAAATGCCTTGTGGGTATCCGGCAGTACCAGCTTGGGATCGACTTCCATCGTACTGCCGATGCCGGAGCAGTCCGGGCAGGCGCCAAAGGGACTGTTAAAAGAAAACAGATGCGGCTCAATTTCCGGCAGGCTGACATGGCAGTCCGGGCAGGCAAAATGCTGGCTGAATGTCAATACCTGTTTCGTGCTCATCTGAAAAATATGAACAATGCCGTCTGCCAACTTGGCCGCTGTTTCCAGCGAGTCTGTCAGACGCGTCAGAATACTATCTTTAATGACCAGCCGGTCGATAATCACGTCAATCGTATGCTTTTTATTTTTATCCAAGGGAATGTCGTCCGACAATACGTATATTTCCCCATCGACGCGCACGCGGACATAGCCGTCCTTGACCAGGCGGGAAAGCAGTTTTTGGTGCGTTCCCTTGCGTCCGTCAACGACAGGCGCCATAATCATAACCTTTTCCCCGTTTCCCAAAGCCATGACGGCATCTGCCATTTGTTCAATCGTCTGCTGGCGAATCGGTTTGCCGCATTTAGGGCAGTACGCTTCGCCGACTCTGGCATAGAGCAGACGGAGATAATCGTAAATTTCCGTGACCGTGCCGACTGTTGAGCGGGGATTGCGGCTCGTCGTCTTTTGGTCAATAGAAATCGCCGGTGACAAGCCTTCAATATAATCGACATCAGGCTTGTCCATTTGTCCCAAAAACTGCCGTGCATAGGCTGATAATGATTCGACATAGCGCCGCTGTCCTTCGGCATAAATCGTGTCAAATGCCAGTGACGATTTCCCGGAACCGGACAATCCCGTAAACACGACTAATTTGTCCCGCGGTATCTTCACGTCGATATTTTTTAAATTATGCTGTCTTGCTCCTTTAATGACAATATATGTATCCTGCATACTTTATCTGTCTGCTCCTTTTTTCAATCTTGCCATGTCCTGTTTCTACTTGCCTTTTCTGCGTTTTGCATCAGGCCGCTTTATTTTTCGTACGTAGCGGGCTGACGGCATATCACGGCCCTGCATTTGTTTGGGCAGTGTGTCGTCATAGCTCATGGCACTGAGCTGCTGCCGCAGCTGTCCCAGTTTATCCCGCAGGGCTGCCGCTTTTTCAAATTCCAAATTTTTAGCGGCTTCCTTCATTTGCTGCGTCAGCGTATGAATCACTTTATGCAGCCTTTCTTTTGTCATCTTGCCGTCACTGCCGCTGTTGTATGTTTTGCTGTCTTCTGCCACTTTCGTCAGTTCTATCAAGTTGACGACGTCTTTTTTGACGGACTTAGGAATAATATGATGTTTCTTGTTGTATGCCGCCTGTACTTCACGGCGCCGCTGCGTTTCATCCATCGCCCGTGCCATGGAATCGGTAATTTTATCGGCATACATGATAACAGTCCCATCGACGTTGCGGGCTGCGCGGCCCATCGTCTGAATCAGCGACGTATCAGAACGCAAAAATCCTTCTTTATCGGCATCCAAAATAGCCACCAGCGATACTTCCGGCATATCCAGCCCTTCACGAAGGAGATTGATGCCGACCAGTACGTCAAACACACCGGCCCGCAAATCACGGATAATATCAGCCCGTTCAATCGTAGCAATATCCGAATGCAGATAGCGGACGAGAACGCCCATTTCTTTCAGGTAATCCGTCAAATCTTCTGCCATCTTTTTGGTCAGCGTCGTGACGAGCACCCGTTCTTTCTTTTCGACGCGCCGGCGGATTTCACTCAGCAAATCATCCATCTGCCCGGCTGTCGGCCGTACTTCTACTTTGGGATCCAAAAGCCCTGTCGGCCGGATAATCTGTTGTGCCAGATTGGTCTGTACTTCCATTTCATACGGTCCCGGCGTAGCGCTGACATAAATAATCTGGTTGATTCGTTCGACAAACTCTTCAAATTTCAGCGGCCGATTGTCCAGTGCCGAAGGCAGGCGAAATCCGTATTCAATCAAGTTTTCCTTGCGTGAACGGTCGCCGGCATACATGGCCCGCAGCTGCGGCAGCGTCACGTGGGATTCATCAATCATAATCAAAAAATCGTCGGGAAAGTAATCCAGCAGCGTATACGGCGCTTCACCGGCTTTGCGTCCTGCCAAATGGCGTGAATAATTTTCTATGCCGGAACAATAACCCATTTCTTCCATCATTTCCATGTCGTAGCGCGTCCGCTGTTCCAGTCGCTGCGCTTCCAGCAAATGGCCGCCGTCCTTCAGCTCTTTCAGCCGCGCGTCCAGTTCCGTCCGAATCGTGCCGAGAGCCCGTTCCATCTTATCTTTGGTTGTTACATAATGGCTTGCCGGATAAATAGCCACATGACTGCGTTCTGCCAGCACTTCGCCGGTCAGGGCATCTACTTCTGTCAGGCGGTCGATTTCATCGCCAAACATTTCGATACGGATGACGGCATTATCATAGGCGGCCGGCATGACTTCTATCGTATCGCCGTGTACGCGGAATGTGCCGCGTTCCAAGTTCATGTCATTGCGCGTATACTGAATATCGACGAGTTTGTGCAAAATCTCTTCCTGCGGTTTTTCCTGCCCCAACCGCAGAGATACGACCAGTTCGCTGTAGTCTTCCGGATCGCCCAGCCCGTAAATACAGGATACGGACGCAACAATAATGACATCGCGCCGTTCAAAAAGACTCATCGTCGCCGAGTGGCGCAGTTTGTCGATTTCATCATTAATCGACGCATCTTTTTCAATATACGTATCCGTCGAAGCGATATATGCTTCCGGCTGGTAATAATCATAGTAGCTGACAAAATATGCTACTTCATTGTCAGGAAAAAACGCTTTAAATTCACTGCAAAGCTGCGCCGCCAGCGTCTTGTTGTGGGCGATGACAAGAGTCGGCTTCTGCACGGCTTCTATGACTTTAGCCATCGTAAACGTTTTCCCTGTTCCTGTCGCTCCCAGCAGTACTTGTGCCCACTGCCCGGACTTTACGCCGTCTGCCAGCGACCGAATGGCTTCCAGCTGGTCGCCCATCGGTTCATACGGCGCGACGACGCGGAAGGGATGCGATGTATCGTAATCTTTACTTAAATGAGACTGTATATCCATGACCTTACCTCGTTTCAGCAAAGTAAAAAATAATAGTTATTGATTATCTTAGTATACCATGATGACAAACATATGTACAGAGGTATGATTTTCTGCATACGTGTTTTCCCCAAAACGGTGCCGTTCTTTGGCAGTCTCTTTCACCCTGGGCAAAAGAAGTCCCCGACAGTACCTGCGCCGCCTTGCTTTTTCCAGCGTAAGCCAGTATGATACAAATAGGTTTAACCCTATATCCGAGGTGATACAAATGACTGAAGAAGAAAAAATATTTGCCGGCTGTATGTTTAACAACCGCACGCCGGAATTGGTACAGCGCAAACGCAAGGCCCATCGTGCCTGTCTCCGCTTCAACCAGCTCGACGAAAGCGATCCGGCACGGCAGCCTATCATCAAAGAAATTATCGGCTCTATCGGCAGCGTCTACTATTTTCAAGGCCCGCTGCAGTTTAACTACGGCTGCCACACGCATATCGGCAATAATTTTTTTGCCAATTTTAACCTGACCGTCATGGATGACGGCCCCATTTACATTGGCGACAACGTCTGCCTGGGTCCCAATGTCTCTCTCATGGCTACCAACCATCCCCTGCTGGCACAGGAACGGCTGGGGCTAAATGAGCAGGGCAAGATGACCATGGCAGAATACGCTCAGGGAATCCATATTGGCAGCAATGTCTGGATTGCCAGCAACGTCGTCGTTTTGGACGGCGTTCATATTGGCAGTCAAGCTGTCATCGGTGCAGGCAGTGTGGTCACCAAAGACATTCCGGACAACGTTCTTGCCTATGGCAACCCCTGTCGGCCTGTCCGTCCCATTACCCAAGCCGACAGCAAAGCGCACCTCATTCTCCCGGAAGATCGGGAGCATTTCAAATATAATCTAAAATCCTACTAAACACCGCAAAGGAGACACACTATGAAATATGTCATCGCATCTGATATTCACGGCTCGGCGTATTACTGCCGCCAGCTGTTGCTGCAGTTTGAAAAAGAAAATGCCAGCCGGCTCATCCTGCTGGGCGACATTCTCTACCACGGTCCCCGCAATGACCTGCCCAACGGATATTCCCCCAAAGACGTGTTTGCGCAGCTCAATGCATACAAACAGCAAATCGCCTGTGTACGCGGCAACTGTGACAGCGAAGTCGATCAAATGGTTTTGGACTTCCCTATCATGGCAACATACGCCTTGTTTCCTGTGGGCAGCCATCTGCTCCTTGCTACGCACGGTCATGAATACAATACATCCCACCTGCCGCCGCTTCAGTCCGGAGACATCCTGCTGCACGGCCATACGCATGTTCCGGCATGGCAGCCTTTCGGCACACAGCAGTATTACCTCAATCCCGGCTCTGTCTCACTGCCCAAAGACAATTCCCCGCACAGCTACATGACTTGGGAAGATACGGTCTTTCAATGGAAAACTATGGAAGGAACCGTATACCATACGCTGCACCTAACTGACTAATCTGCACAGTCAAAAGAGCTGCCGCAGTAACGTGAAGCAAGTTGCTTCCGTTCTGCAGCAGCTCTTTTCTGCTGTCACGTATATACCTATTCATCTTGTTCTCTCCCAACACAAGCTTTCTTTCCACCTTACTCATCCCATATAAAAAAACGGGATTACACGATTAAGATTATGTTATACCCCCCCCCCTAAAGTTAAATCACGCTAACTTTAGGAGTATACTACGTCTGCCGCTACGACAGGCTAGTACGTATTACAACTCAGTATCTGCATGCTGCAGTAATTTTTCAAACTCTTTTGCCGGCATGGGTTTGGCAAAATAAAATCCCTGTATGATGTCGCAGCCGCTGTCCCGCAAAAATTCATACTGTTCTTTCGTTTCCACGCCTTCTGCTATAGTCTGCATATGCATGAGTTGGGCAATATCAATGATATAGGTCATCATCATTTTGCCTTCTTCACTCATATCATCGACAAAACTTTTATCAATCTTTAGTGCCGATGCTTTGAAGCGTTTGACCATGCTGATCGACGAGTAGCCCATCCCAAAATCATCAATCAAGACACTAAAACCGAGATTATGCAAATCACTGACCAATTTTTCACTGATTTCTACAGCATTAAACAACGTTCCTTCTGTAATTTCGATAGGAATATCTTCACATTCCAGTCTGCACTTTTTCAGTATGTCTACATATTTTTGAATAAATTCTTTGCCATAGAGACGGTGCCGCGACACATTGACAGAAATCGGCAGGGTATGATAGCCTGCTTTTTTCCATTGGTGCTGCTGCCGGCATACATCTTCAAACATATAATCATCAATATACATGATGACGCCGACGATTTCTGACAAGGGAATAAATTTCCCCGGCATGACGATGGAGCCGTCCGGCTGTTCCCAGCGAATCAGTGCTTCCGCTCCTATCAGTTTTTTCGTCTTTGCATCATACTGCGGCTGATAATACGGCTTAAATTCATGATTTTGCAGTGCCAGGCTGATTTTATCCATCAAATGCTTATTCTTTACAATATTGGCAGGCATGGCAGGATCGTAAAACCGATAATATACGTTGTACTGCTTTTTGATGCTCCGCCGTGTCAGCACAGCATAGTTTTGCATATTTTCTAAGTTTGTTTCTCCCGGTTTGACAAGATAAATCCCCATAGAGCAGGTAATGCGAAATACTTGTCTGTGCCGAATATGAATCTGCATGATATCCAGGGCAATGGCTTCACACAGTGATTTTAATTCATCCACTGTTTCATACTGCACCATGAGGGCAAACAAATCCCCGTATTTACGGGCAAAAATTCCCTTGTTGTGCAGATGTTTTTTCAAAATAGACGTAACTTCCCGCAGTACGACATCACCAGCCCGATACCCAAAGGCAATGTTAATCAATTTAAAGCCATCCAAATCAAAAGCAATCAACGCCTTGGGATTAGAACTGCTGTCCAGCCACTTCTGCGCTTCCATGCAAAACCGTTTGTGCGAATACTCACCGGTTAATTCATCTACATACAACGCTTTATGCCATTTCTTTCTCTGCCACAGGGTTCCAGCACACAAGATTAGGCTTGCAGCAAATAAAACCCCGCTTCCATACATCAAAAATTCCATGATGTCCATCACGCTTCCCCCTCCGCTGCGAACTGATAAAAATAGGTCTTTTCATGGTCTCCCAGACGCCAAATACTGATGTCGGTAATACCAAAGGCCTTTGCTGTTCCTATCCAACTGCTAATAGTCTGTTCATCTGCATACCAAACAACAATGGTATTGCCATCGGTATCTGTATAGGAAAAATGCAGCGCATCACTCAAGCTGTCGCGTACGGGCTGCACGCGATAGGTCTTCGCCAGCGCTTCTGCTTCTTGAGCAGAGATAAACTGCTTGCTGCCGGTACTGCTCCACGAGCAGCCACCTGTAGAAAGCGCGATACCAGGCGTCCCCGGCAGGGATGCCATTTTTTCAATCGTTTTTCGTATAAAGGCAAAATCCGCTTTCGGTCCGGCGTCATTGTGTACACCGTGCAGGTTATACATCATGACGACATACTGCGGACCTGCCGGAAATGCATACTTACTGTAGGCAATATTCGGTTCCAATATCACACGCAGTGTCAAATTCTTACGCTGGGCTTTTGCCTGCAATACCTCAATAAACTGCAGATACAGCGGTATAGCTTCGGGATCGCGGAATACCCGTTCATAATCCAAATCAATGCCGTTGCAGCCGGCTTTCTGCGCCAAATGGATGATTTCGTCAGCATGTTTTTTCTGCAGCTCTTTCGTAGCCAAGACTTTTTTCAGTATGTCCGTATCTTTCAGGCTCGTTTCCTTCAGCTGCTGCACATCGTTGACGACACACAAATACTGCCGCGTACTGTTTTTTTTCTTCTTCACCATTCCTTCCGGTAAAAACAACTTGCCATCTGTATCAAAATATGCAGCAAAATACGAAATCCCCGTATATACCGGTGTCTTCGCATTCGCATCGCTAAACTCCGCCACGCCGTTTTCACGGTCCCAATATACGACCCAGGCATCTAATGACGGGCTAGCCTGCATGAATTTTCCGGGAGCAGCACATTCTACGGGAAACGTACTTGCCGCTGCAATAAACAGCACAGTTGCCACACTCTTTTTCCACATCATGTTCTACTCCCTTTCGCTTTGCTTATAAATGTTGTACAAACCAATCTACTACTTTTTCCAAATATTTTTTGGCTGTATATTTCACTTTTTCCCAGCCTTCGTATTTCGTCGTAAAAATAACCGTATCCGTATGATTATTTTTTACCGTAAAATCACGAAATACGGCATCATATACATCATCATCCAAATTACGCTGCTGCCACCCCAAGTCATTCCAAGCAGCTCCCAAGGCAATCAGGCCGCCTTCATGCTGTGATACCCTCACATTGGCAATCTGCTCGCCGTTGAAATCCAAGGCTAGGTTTTGTCCGGTCAGATTGATGCGAATTGCATAGTTTCCCTGGTCTTTGACCTGAATAGCCCGTACAAATTCTTCCGAGCCTTCCTCAATCGTCTTCGGCGTTTCCTTCGTCTTTTCCTTCAGCCGTTTTGTATATACCTTAGCCAGCCCTTTGGACGGGGCATACCGTGAGAAGGCTTCCAATTCCGTCACCTCGGCATCGTGTTCATCTTCATCTACCGAAATAGGCTTCTTGCCTTCCAATTCTTGAATCGACTTTTTAAACAATTCTTCTTCCGTGCCGTCTTTGCTTTCCGTAATGTAGATGTCATTTCCCTTCGTCTTGACAGCAATATAGTTTTTCAAATCTTCGTCGGCCCGCAGGTAAATAGTCTGCGTGCCGGCCCGATTGCCCAGCAGCTGGGTCGTAACCGTCACATCCGGGTACATGGCACTGTTTTTCAGCACAATACGGCCTGTATCGTTGGGCAGGCTGGTCAGATAAATCGTCTGGTCTTTAAATTCTGCCGCACCCTTTTCCAATTTCCACTTGCTGTATTGATTGGCTTCTCCTGTATTAAAAATCATATCTTTATTCGTATCATACTTAATCCGCATCAGCAAATGATTGACAGGCCACCATGCCTGCGGCTGCATGCGCGTCAAATCATAAATACTGCTGTCCGGTACATTCAGGCAGTATCCTTCGCGGTTGAAATTCATGGCAAACAGCTTACGCAGCCAGTAGGCATTGACTGCGCTGACCTGCGGATTGTTGCCGAACTCGCCCGTATTGGCATGCATAAGAATGCTGACTTTCGGCACATATCCCAATTTTTCCGTATACACATCGGTCAATTTTTCATAGTCATAGGAAATGCGCTTTTTCATGCGGTCATAACTTTCTTTCGGCACGCCGTTTTTATCGCGAATGTAATCCATCAGATAATGATTATAGCGCCGTCCCAAGTAAGGCGCAATTTTATTATACATCAACGGGTCCATTTCACCAAGATAATTTCCATATCTATCGTAGACATTGATAAAAAATAAACGGTATCCATTGGTTCCCATATCCCAAAATCCGTATTTCGGCAGCCGCTTCAAGTCATCCGGCATCAAAAACTTCGTATCTTTGCGGTCAAATTTTTCTGGATACGTAAACGTCGTCGCTCTGTAATTGAGGTCTTCCAAGATAGGATTGGAAAAAATAGCCGTGTCACGGCGGCCGTCTTCAAACATCAGATACAGTGCTTTTTCCGGTAATTGTTTGCCGTCATGGTAATAGGCTTCAATATCGTCAGATGTAATCGTTTCATATCCCTGCCGCTTCAAGGCTTCCAAATGAGCCCGCAAGTTGTCCTGCCCGATGAGCAGCTGGCTGCCTTCGGTTTTCTGTACGCCAAAATAAGACAACGCCACAAAACCGTTTTCTCTGGGCGATTCATCCGTATACGGCTTGTATACCGGCTGTGTAATATACAGCCAAAGAGCCGTGCCGATAATAAAGAGAAAGAAGGCAAACTGTGCCGCGTACCGAATCCGCTTGATGCGGTTTTTCCGCTTTGTAAATTGTTCATTTCCGATAGGCTGTGTCTTCATGTCCTCGCCTTCCTTTCCGCAGACTTCTTCTTTTTCTTCTGCGATTTCAGCAGGCTGGACACATCAGCTGTAGTCATACGCGTCCCCCACGTCGATTTCCAAAACGTAACCCAGGCAATCGGCATCTGCCAGAGCAGCACGGCTTCATAATACAAGCAAAACCACAGGCCGTACAGCCACGTAGAACTGCGCCGCAGCAGCAGCTGGCAAAAACTCATCAGCAGGGCCATCATCAGTATGCCGACCAGGAACGTCGTCGGAAATACGCGGTGTGCCAGCGGGATATAGCATAGATTGTAAACAACGATGACAGGAGCCAAAATGGGTACAATCAGCCCCATATAAAAAGACAATGCCATAAAAGGTTCTTTGCGCCACATAAACGTAGCGGCAATGAATGTTTCCCGCAGCCAGGAGCGTTTCCACCTCATCTGCTGCTTTAAGAACACTTTATACGTATTGGGGACAATAGTCGAGCAAATGGCCGTATCCTGATAGGTTGTGCGATGATGACGCAGGATAAAATTGGTCATTGCCCGGTCGTCGCCAAAGGTTGCTTTTTGTCCCAAGAATTTTTGATGCAGCCAAGCATCGCTGTACTGCAGCACCAAATCTTTGCGGTAGCACGAAAGCGGCCCGGAAAGACACGTAACGGCATCAAATATGCCTTCTGCCGCTTTCAGGATACGAAAGGCAATATAGTAGCGGACAGACTGCATTTTGGTCAGGTTGTTGGTAAACGTATTGGCTACATCGGTCCTGCCGGATACGCCGCCCATGGTTTCATCCTGAAAAGGCTGGACGAGATTGCGAATGGCAAAAGGATCCAAAAAGCTGTCGGAATCGACAAAGACCAGCAGTTCATGCCGAGCCAGCTTGGCTCCTACAGCCAAGGCTTCCCGCTTGCCCATGTTCTGCGGCTGCAGATGATACCGCACACGGAAGGGTTGTAACGGTGCGTCTTCTTCGTTTGCCGCGCCGGTATCCTGGCGGCCCCGCGTCATTTCTTCCTGCAGTTCTTGAATCGTTTTCTTGATTTCTTCCGGCGAATTGTCGTTGGAGCAGTCATCAATGACGATGACTTCCAGCTGCTCCGGCGGATAGTCTTGATTGACACAGCTGAGAATCGTCCGCCGAATCCATTTTTCTTCATTAAAACAAGGAATGATGACCGTAACTCCCGGCGTAAAATCCGGATTAATCGGCACGGGACGGTAAAATGCCCCAAACAAATACCGTGTCAGCAAAAAAGTCGCCGCCAAAATACTGTACAAATAGAGCATACGGTTAAACTCAAAATACAGAATACTTTCGGCACGCAGTAAAATGACAAATAAGGAAACAAAAAGCATAAACACCGAGGCCACGGTCAGCATATACCGCTGGCGGTGTTTGTGCGTATACTGTGCCAGCAGTTCCTGGAACTGAAAACCGCAGGATACCATGGGCTGTCCTTCTGCTGCCGGGACAGTGCGCACCCAGAGGGCTTTGATTTTATTGATTTTCATTTCATAGCCTTCGGGCATCGTTCCCGGTTTGATTTCAAAAGACAGTTCAACCATGGCAGATTGTTCCACAGCTTTGATATAGGCTCTGGGAATATCGCACAGTATGCCGGAGCCGGAAAGATTTTTCGCCCGGCCTGCAGCTTTCAAGACTTGGCCGCTGGCCGTATGAATGCGAAACTGCACGGGATAATCGACGTGATACCGCCGTCCGGATGCTACCTTTTCCTGGCTGATGACATAGGACTCTGCCGTTTCTTCCCGCGCTGTGCCGCGGCGGTCTACATTGGTCCGCAAGTGGCTGCTGTCCGGTACATTCGGCAGTTTTCGTCTGTCTGCTAGCGGTTCCAGCAGTATATCTTCTTTCGTATCAATAGCCTGATGAATAGCTTCTTGTATGTCTTTTTGCTGGACAATTTTTCGTATGTCTTTTCCTTGTAAGGTTTCTTCTGCTTTTTTATGTGTATCCATGTTTCTTTGCCTCAATATCCCATACCCTGATATAAAAGAGCTTCGTCTTGTTGTTCTGATGAATCACAGTCTGTTGTTTTTCCTTTTTTCGGTGCTCGTTGTTGAGTATAATCTGCTTGGCTATACCCATTACGCAGATATGCCGATAACGGCATCGGATAAAATTTTGCCGGGTCGTCATCAGCACGGGCATCATTGATCGTCATGAGCAAATCCAGTGCCGGTGCTGTATAAACAGATGTATCACTCATATGCATGACGAGGACAGCCCCTTTGATGACATGCCCATTTTTGTCAAAAATACCTTCTTTGATGGCTTGTATCATATGCTGCAAATCGGGCTGTTCATAATCATGCGTACTGTAGGAACCGGCAATGATGTATTCATAGCCCGTATCATATAAGGCTTTAAACCCGGCCCGGCTTGCCGTCAGCGTCGGTGGGCGGAAAAATGGGTGATACACAGGCGTGCCGTCGCTGTGGTACAAATCTCCTACAATATCGCGCAGCTTGGCATCTGCCGTACCGTAATCCACCAAATACCGGGCATACGCTTTGGCATAGTTCGTACCGTCCATGGGATGATGTTCTTCGCTGTGAGACGCAACATCATGGTCCTCCATAGCAATAGCCCGTATAATATTTGGGTTTTTCATAACATTTCTTGTTAGTACGAAAAATGTCGCCTTAGCATGATGTTTGCGAAATACATAAAGAAGATGATTAATCGCTTCATCATTGCCAAAATCGTCAAACGTAAAGAATACGACCGGCTTATCTGTATGCACCAACCCCGTTAAATCACGATAGCGTTTTTCTTCAACTGTAAAACCAAACATCAAATCATTATTAATTGCCTCATTACCAATATATCGTTTCTGCATAAAATCATGAAATGACAAGTTACGAGGTCTTACATACGCGGCACCGTCCTGCGCATACTGCTTATGCGTATCTATCGTATACAGTTCATCTGTATGCTGCAGTATATGGCCGATCGATTCAATGGCGTAGGCTGAATCATTGTGCGTGTTGACCTTGGGGTCATCGTAAAAAGAATTATAGGCAATGTTGTCAATCTTATGCCGCTTGATTAAATCCATGACTTGGACTGCCAAATCATCATCATGGTAGTAATCCAGCCGAAAGTACAAAATCCAGCCGCGGCCGACAGAATAAACAAATTTGCCGAACTGTTCCTTCATGACTGCATCAGCTGACGTATAGTCCTGATGCTTGGAATTGACGATATTGAGCGTCGGCGCATACATGACGCCCTTCATATCGGCTACAGCCCGGTACGTATCGTCGGTAATCTTGCCCCACGGCTGCATCATCAGATTCGTATGCACGCCCAGTTTGGCCAGTCCCTGCTGTACCGTTTGAATTTGCCGCTTCGTCGTTTCATAATTACTGCTTTTCAATGAACGAATGCCAATGGCGGCTTCATTGCCGCTGGCAATAATATCCTGTACGAGTTTAGGATTGGCTTTCAGCTCGTTATCCATGACAAAAAAAGTACCGTGGGCATGATTTTTCTGCAAAAAATCCAACGTTTTATAGACAACATTCGGTTTGGACAAGCCGGCAAAGGCAAAAGCGACAGCCGGTTCCGTCGTGTAAATCATGCGCGGCGGCGCAGCATTCTGACTCGGTGCCGGCACAGCGGGATGCGCTGCCATTTGCGCCTGCACGTCCGGCGTCAGTTTGCCAGGTGCTTGGTTTGCTGCCGGTTCTGCAGCCAAAACAGGCTGGCAGACAGCTGCCGCAGCCTGCATCATTGCCGTATGCAGCCAAGATGCAAATGATGCAGGGTGTACTAGAGATACCGGCTGCGGTACAGCCGGAGAAGCTGCCGTCGTTTCTGCCCGCTTGATTTGCCGCAGATCCGTTATATCCAGGGACTTCACATTCTTTGCTTTCATAGCTTTCAAAATCCGTTCCGTCACATCGACAATCGGTTCGTGTTTGGCCCCCGTGTCTTCGCGGATTTTCAGGTTCGGCTGTTTATCTTTGGCCGGCCGTTCATCTGTCTTTCCCGGTGTGTAAACGATAGCATTGGTCGGCGTACCGACGACAAGCGACACAATAGAGCCCTGCGACACGGACTGCACAAAAGCAGCCGCGTCTTCATCCGTTTTGATACTGTCTTTTTGTACATAGACATCGGTTTTGACAGCCGACCGCAGTCCAGCTGCCGCCGCCGTTTTCAGCACATCCGGCACATACGACGTAGCCGGAGCCTTAAACAGTGTCGGGCGCTGTCCTGTCAATACTTCCAGCACTTTCTGCGTTTTGATCAGCTGTTCCAGCACCGAATCCTGCGGCTGCTTTTCCAGCTTAGTCAGGCCGGTATACGTATAGTTTCCAATCGTGACATGCTGGTCCAATAAAAGCAGTACAGAATCTGTATCGACGGCACAGTTCGATCCTTCGACAAAAAACGTCGCCTGGACATCATATTTTTTGAGTAAATCAACAAGCTGTGCTGTCGTCGTTGGGTCAGGCAGGCCGTCAAAGGTCAATGCCAGCCCCGGTTTTCCCGCATCTTTCGTATATACAGTAGCCGCTGTTACGTTTCCTTCATCCAGCTGCTGCTGTGCTGCCGCAACTTCTGCATCGACATTGTATTCACTGGACAAATCCGTAATATCCTCATAGGATTCAGCCGTACCGCCTAAATACCAAAAATAATACAGCACACTGCAAATCAATACGACGGCTGCCCCGATGACATATTTCGTTTTGATATGCATGATATGTTTCCTCCTTTTTACCAGTCAGGCGTTAAAATCCCCAAGTCAAATCAGCCCAAACAGTACGGCTTTTTTCACTGGTCGTTTTATCTTTCAAATCATAGTACTGCAAGCTGAACAGCACGTTTTCATATAACGTATAATAAAACATAGCCCCCCAACCTGTAAAGCCGTTCATGTAATTGCCCAAGCCATTCATCGTATGGTTAATATACGTAGTACCTGCCATATTGTAATAGTTGAAATCCAATTCATACGTATGGGTAACCCATGAGAAATTCTGGCCATATCGGATTGACGCAGCATAGCCGTCTGCGGCGCCGCTGCCGTCTTTTTTATCACTGTGCAGGTACATGCCGCCCAAGCGGTAATTTCCTATATTGTAACTACCGCCGCCAGCCATAATCGTTGTCGGATTATCGTAGTTGTTCCAATGATACCAACCCAGCATATAATCCCAGCGTTTTTGCCGCTGCCAAGCTTCCAAAAACTGCATCTTTTCCGTGTCATTGACCTTACCAGCTCCTGCTGTCAGTGACGTATTCACATCGGGCTTTGCTGTCACCTTGACACCGCGGAAATCAGAATCGAGCACGTTGCCGTCAGCCAGGTATGCATAGGTCTTTCCCGCTTCTATCGTAAAAGGAATATCCCACCATGTATAACTGCCTTCTACATAAAAACGGCTAAACCGCGCTTTGCCGTCATGGCTACTGCGTGAAATCTTCCGAGATGCTACCGTATCTTTCGAAATATGGCTTTTGTCATATTCTGCCATGGCATGCGCCGTCCAATGATCCGTTATCTTTTTATCCAAATATATGCGTGCCCGCAGGCGGTTATTCACCCAGGTATACTTTGGCGAGCCTTCGTTATCTGCGTAGCTGTAGCGAATTTCACCGTGTATCTGCAAATCTCTGTCATGCGCTGGATGTACTTTAGTATCCGTAAGCTGCGGCAGACTGCTGTATCCCAAGGCTTCGACTTCAGGAGCAAACTCGTCCATCAGCTGTGTAATGCAGGGAAGCGCTGAAGGTGAAAATTTTCCGGCTTCTGCGTCTTGCGCCGCAGACTGCAGGGCATGATGGCGATAATATATATTGTAAGCCCGAGCTGTCAAAATAGCACCTTCCCGACGGGATAAACTGTTTACATTCATATCTTTATCCGGCAGCAGCAGGCCGTCTTGCTCCAGCATGGTAAATACCGTATATGTCCATTTTGGTGCTGGTTGGTTAAACCGATCTATCATATGCAGCGTATCCAGAGATACCGTTTTACCTGTTTCTACTTTAGGACTATCCATCTGTTGAGAAACAACAGGATTGCCAGACGTGATAAGTCGGTCGCTGCGAATACCGATATCAGCTTGATTGGTCTGTTTGCTTTCTACCCCCATCGCGTGGATCTGCTGTGCTGATTTCGCTATGCTGTAAACCCGATCTGGTTGTGCTGCTGTGTTAATTCGCTGTACTGGCTTGTTATCTATTTCCGAACTAGCATCAGCATAAATTTGAATCACATTTCCCGCTTCTTCTGCAGCACAGGCTATGCCGCTTGGCAAACAGACGGCGGCACTGGCAGACACCAGCGCACCCATACGAACGATATGTTGTAATACATGTTTCTGCTTCTTCATGTATCTTAACTCCTTATTTGTTATAGGCTCCAATATGCCAGACCGGATGATTCTACTGCCTGTTTGTCAAACATAGATTTGACATCAATCACAACCGATTTGTTGCCGGCAAAGGAATGTTTCGTAAAAGCCTGCAGCTGTTCTATAGAATAGGCCGCAAAGGCTGCATGTTCTACAGCAAAAATCAGGCAGTCTGCATCATCGATTTGAGCGACATCCGCTTCATCCATCAGGTCTATACCGTATTGTTTTTTCACGGTCTTCTTGTCTGCCCAGGGGTCGATGACCTGGGGATGAATATCATATTCCTGCAAAATATGCAGCATATCAATCGCCCGTGAATTGCGGATATCCGGACAGTTTTCTTTAAAGGTTACGCCAAAAAAGTAAATCTTATCATTTTTCAGTGAATGCTTTTCTTTTATCATCTTATTCAGGGTTACATCGACGATAAAGCGGCTCATGGAATTGTTTATCTGCCGTGCCGTCGCTACCAGCTGGCTGGTGTTGTGATCCAGTACGGCTTTATATATCAAATAATACGGATCTACACCGATGCAGTGGCCGCCGACCAACCCTGGGCGAAAGCCGAGGGCATTCCATTTCGTATTCATGGCTTGGACGACTTCCATGGTCGAGATACCTGTTTTATCAAAAATCTTCGCCGCTTCATTCATCAAGGCAATATTAATATCCCGCTGGGTATTTTCCAACAGTTTTGCCGCTTCTGCCACTTTGATAGAGCTGACCTTGAAAATACGATCTACGACAAGCTGATACACCTTGGCAATTTCATCGCATACGTCTGGATTCATCCCCGAAACAATCTTGCAGATATTTTTCAGCGTATGTACTTTATCGCCCGGATTGATGCGTTCCGGTGAGTAGCCCACAAAGAAGTCTGTCCCGCAGACCATACCGGAAGCCTTTTCCAGCTCACGGACGCAGAGTTCTTCTGTTACACCGGGATATACTGTCGATTCATATACTACAATTGTGCCACCCCTAAGATTCATTCCCACAGTGCGGCTGGCCTGCTGTACAAACGTCAAATCCGGTGTATGATCTTCCTTAATCGGCGTCGGCACGGCAACAATAATAAACGATGCCTCCCGCAGTTTTGCTGCATCCGCCGTAAATTCCACAGTTGTATGCTGCAGTGCTTGGCGGCCTACTTCTTCTGTCACATCAATGCCCGCCTGAAGCATCGTTACTTTTTCCGTACTAATGTCATAGCCAATGACACGTATCTTTTCAGCCAAAGCCACTGCCAGCGGCAGTCCAACATACCCCAGCCCTACGACAGCAGCACAGCTTTTTTTCTTTACCAGTGATTCGTAAATTTCCACTTTTATCACTCCTACATGCAAACACGTATGCACATATTCATACCTTATATACTAATACTATTTTTATGATACCATCGAATACCGCGTTTGTAAAAAATTTTTCTATGTATCTTTCATATTCTATGTATATTCTACTGTCACTACACCGGAATATGTTCTTTGTTTTGCTAACACACTATATGCTTTGTGATTTTTTGCTATTAGTTTATTCGAAACCATCAGCAGTTCTGCATCATCTGCATATTTATTTTTATTTACTTGACTGGCTTCTGTTATAGAAAGAATGGTATCTGTATGTATCATCATAGTAATCCTCTCCTTTTTTTCAAGTATATCTTAGTTTTAGAAGAAATTCAGCCTATTTTTTGTTTACTCATACTTTTAATGGTAATACCTGCATACACCAAAAGCTGCACGCCGTATCTATGCAGATACTTTCATAGATACACGCATGCAGCTTTGCTTGCATTGCTATTATGATTTGGCTTTTTCGACGGTAAACCAAAAAGTGACGCCGTCGTCTGTATTGTATACGCCGTACGTTTGCCCGTGGAGTTTGACGAGTTCTGCGACAATGCCCAATCCCAGACCGTGCCCGCCAAAGGTACGCTGTACATTGCGGCTTCTTGCCGTATCTACTTTATAAAAAGGTTCCCAAATCCGTTTTTGGCATGCTTCGGGAATCTGAATCCCCTGATTGTGTATGAACACTTTATAGACCGTGCCCAAATCTTCGCCGGTAACGGTAATTTCTTTGCCCTGCGGCGTATAATCAATGGCATTGCTCAAAAAATTGCTCATGATGCAGTCTATTTGTTCCGGATCGCCGTACGTCGTCATATCCGGCGGCAGCTTCCATGTAATCCGAATTTCTTTTTTTTGCACAGCCTGAGCAAACCGTGCCTGGGCTTCATCTGTCAAGGCACCAAAATCAAAAATCATTTTTTCCAGTTTGAACGCCCCTGTTTCCAGCCGTGACAAATTGAGCAGACTCTTAACCAAATTATCCATTTTTACCGTTTCCGTTTGAATGACATGGCAGTAACGCCGCCGCGTCTGTTCATCACTCTGCAGGCTGTCCAAGCCTTCGGCATATCCCTGAATAATCGCCAGCGGAGTTTTCAGCTCATGGGATACGGCAAAGATAAAGGATTTCCGCATGTGTTCTATTTCTTTGGCCTTATCCAGCTGCTGCTTCAATTTGTCATTGGATTTTTGCAGTTCATCCAGTGCATGATGCAGCTGATCGGACAACGTATTGAGACTGCGGCCTAATTCGCCGATTTCATCGGTATTGCGTCCCTGCCATTTTTGGGTAAAATTCATATGCGTCATGGCGACGGATATTTTTTTCAGCTCCAGTAAAGGCTTTACCATCTTATTGGTCAGCAAAATAGTGCCTATGACGGCAATAACCAGCCAAATAATACCACACGTAAAGATAAAATGCTGTACAATGCTAATCGTTTTTTTCATAGGCGCGACGGGCTGGCTGATAAGCACGTAAGACTGCCCTTCTATGCGGGAAATCAGATTAAAATACTGGAACGTTTCGCTGGGGCGGTAGTGCTTGACTTTGCCCAGTTCGTCTTCATCGGGCTGGCGTCCCTGCAGCAAGTCTATCATCTCTTGGATATGTTTGGGCTGTTCGGCCTGATCCTGATGGGCTTTGGCTTCTTCTTCCTTCCCTACAGCTACGACGACGTCTTTTGTATCAGCTTTGGGCGGTCCAATGAAGATACGCCGTCCCGGCCGTGATGAATAGACAAGCTGGCTGTTGTCGATAATAAGGATTTCTGCGCCCAAATTCTGGCTGATAAGGTCAAACTGGCTTTCGCCGTCCATTTTCTTTTCTTTATAAATCGCGCTGATTTCTTGGCTGGCTTCTATCATGCCGTCTTTTTTGACAGAATAAAAGAAATTGTTAAAGCCTACACCAATGGCAATCATCAGCGTGACAATGAAAAACAGCGTAAAACCAATGACGTACAGTCCTGATTTGGCGCGAAGAGACAGCCGTATCATTTGGCATCATAGCGGTATCCGTAACCGCGCACGGTTTGAATATACCTGCCTTTGTCCCCCAGCTTGATGCGCAGGCGGTTGATATGCGTATCGACAGTACGCAAATCGCCGTAATAGTCATAATTCCACACTTTGTTGAGAATCTGCCGACGGCTCAGCGCCTTGCCGGCATTGGTGACCAAATACGTGAGCAGTTTGTATTCTGTCGGACTGAGGTCAATGTTTTTGCCGTCCAAGACAACCTGCCGTGCGTCTTGGTCAATGGACACGCCGTCGGCAGCAGCAATCTGCTCGGTTTCTTCTTTCTGCGTACGCCGCAGCAGCGCTTTTATTTTCGCAACCAATATTTTGGGACTAAACGGTTTGGTAATATATTCATCAACGCCTAAATCATACGCAAAGAGCTGGTCAATTTCTTCGCCTTTGGCTGTCAGCATCATGATGGGAACTGAGGATTCACGGCGAATTTCCCGGCATACAGTCCAGCCGTCGTATCCCGGCATCATGACATCGAGCAGTACCAAATCCGGATGCTGTTCATGGTACAGTTTCAACGCTTCTTTGCCGTCTGCCGCTTCCAGTATTTCATATCCTTCAGGCTGCAGAAAATCAGCTACCAGCTGACGCATTAATTGTTCATCATCGGCTATTAAGATTTTTTCCATGTCGTCTCCCTCTGTTTCGTCATCTCATACTCGTTACGGATTTTCTTTACGTCCTGCACGTCCGGCAGCTGCTGCAGCCAATACGAAAGGGGCTGGCCGCTGATGCATACATCCGGCGCGATTTCCTGCAGCGGCACGAGGACAAAGGCCCGCTGCGTCACATACGGATGCGGTATCTCCAGCGTATCCGTATGGCTGATGACATCATCGCTGTAGACAATATCAATATCTATCGTGCGGGCGCCCCATTTTTCATGCCGTACCCGCCCCAACGTTTGCTCTATGTGCTGGCAAATCGTAAGCAGGGCTTGGCCGGAAAGAGCCGTTTCGACAGTACAGGCCATGTTGATAAATACAGGCTGGTCAGTCTTTCCCCAAGGAGGTGTTTCATACATAGAGGAAACTGCCGTGACCTGCAGGGCTTTTTCTTCTTTTAGCAGCGCAACTGCTGTTTGCAGCGTTTCTTCCCGTTTTCCCAGGTTAGCTCCCAAACTCAAATAATACCTATGCATGGCGGCTCCTTTCTATCGTTACGGCCACATCTGCCAGCGGGCCGCCAATGGGCGCGTGCGGTTTATGTACGGTAATCGTGACGGCTTCGACAGCAAACTGTGCCAGCACGGTATCAGCAATCACTGCGGCCAGCCGTTCAATAAGCTGGTACGTCCGATGTTCGACAATGTCTTGAATGACGGCATATACCCGGCTGTAATCGATAGTATCTGTTAAGTCATCACTGTTCCCGGCTGCCGTCAAATCTGCCTTCAAAACGGCATCGACATAAAAAGGCTGTCCGTTTCGCTGTTCTTCCGGCAAACAGCCGTGATAGCCATAAAACTGCATGCCCTGCAGCGTAATCGTATCCATATCGTGTTATCCTTTCTGCGTATCGCCGCTGTGGTTTCCGGCCATCAGCATATCCCACGCTTCTTTATAGGCTTCCGTACCGGCTGCCAGACAGCCGCAGGAAGAAGCAGTAATAATATTCGAATCTACCGCCATGGCACTGCGCATGGTCAGGCAAAGATGTGTCGCCTGGACAATAACCAGCACGCCTTCCGGATTCAGCCCCCGTTCAATAGATTGGCAGAGCTGTTCTGTCAGTCGTTCCTGCAGCTGGGGACGGCGTGCCAAAATATCGACGGCATGTACAAAATGGCCAAATCCGGCAATGCGGCCGCCGCGGGGATAATAGGCAATATGAGCAGTGCCAAAAAACGGCAGCAAATGATGTTCACACATCGAATGAAAGCGAATATGACGAACCGCTACTAAGCCGTTGGTCTGCGTTACAATCGGATTCTTCCATTCATCATCCGGATTTTCCCGCAAACCGGAAAAAAACTGTCCAAACGCTTCTGCTACCCGATGCGGCGTCTTTTCCATGCCTAAGGTCTTTATATCTACTCCTACGGCTTCCAAAAACTGGGCCATCGCCTGGACAGCCTTTTCATTACCCGCATTGTTATTCATAAAATCTGCCATGTCCTGCTCCTTTTTTTACCGTATATTTCACGCACGGAACCTTGTCCCGCCGCTGTTACAGCATATAATAGTATGTCAAAATGAAAATAAAACCGCCGACAATAATGAAAAACGGACTGGCATACTGCTGCCAAATAGTTTGTTCATGATACAAATAGATTTCATCCGGATTGGACGGATTATACCGTACATCGACGGCATCACCGGCTACGCTCTGCCATTCTGCATTGCCAATCTTATACTTGCTTTTATACGTTTTGTTTTGCACGGTAAATTCCACAACCGGAAAATACAAGCTGCCGCTCTTCAGTTTCTTTTCTTCAAACCCAAGCAGCTTTCCCGTCGTCGCTGCCGTGCAGTGCCGCGTCAGTGTCCGCAGCTTCCAGCCATGATACGCCCCTACGACAACAAATACAACGCCCAGCACGGCCGGTATATAGTACAGCATATTCATTGATGTATTCCTCCTAAGCTACATAGTCACCATGTATCAGGATGCATGGATTCGCCCGGCAATCCGATAGGCAATCGTCCCGCCCAGTATACCCGTGACCAGCTGCGGCCAGCTCATACTCAGGAGTATCATATGCCGCACAGCCGGCGGAAATTCCACACAGCCAAACAACAGATAAAACGAGCCGTACAGGACAGCCGTCTTGCAAACTGCCGCGCCATACAAGCCCCAAAGCGTATACGCACGCAGCCGATACACCGCCCCAACAAGCGCACTGTTGCCAACCGCTACAGGAATAACAAACGGCAGAAAAGGCAGCATGCCTTCCAACCAGGCAAACACCGGCGTGATACAGGCAACAATCAGCCCGGATTTCCAGCCAATTTTCAATACAGCCAATACCAGGCAGGCATTGACCAGCGAACCAATCAAAAACATACTCACCTGCGGCGGTATGGGAAGCACAAGCCGTATGCCCTGCAGCAGCAGCGTCGCTGCCAGCAGCAGGCCCGTCCGCGTTATCGTGTACAGCATCCTGTCATTCATCTTCTATATCCCTACCTAAATCTGCAAAATTTGGTATAATAAAGACATCTATTTATTATACCATAGAGTATCGGATAGATTCCATGTCTTATCATCAAATTTATTGTATCGTCAGAGGTGTCAGATGTCAAAACGTTTTATTCATTCTATCAATTATATGCGGGGGCTTTGTATGCTCGGCGTCATTGCCATTCACGTCGGCTCCGTTGCCATCGTCAATCCTGCGCCCAATTTGGGACTGATTGCGCTCCTGGAAATACTGTCCCGTTTTTCCGTGCCGGCATTTTTCTTTCTTTCGGCATTCGGCATGTTTTACAGCCAGCCCTTATCGCAGCCGTTTCACTACAAAGACTATTTGCGACGCCGTGCCCGTACCGTTTTTATTCCGTATCTGGTCTGGTCGTTTTTTTACATGGCCTTTGTATCCTGCATCAGCCATAACTTCAGCGTCTTTCAGCCAGCCGCGTTGATTCGGACACTGTGGTACGGTCTTGCCATGTATCATATTTATTTTCTCGTCATTTTGCTTTGGTTCTACGTGCTGATGCCACTGTGGCGTCCGCTGCTCCGCCTGATGAACCGCATGCCCTGGCTGTCGTTTACACTGCTTTTGGCTGCCAATATGGTCTTCAACTTCTATTCCAGCTACCTCTGGTCTGTGCCGCAGGACGCCAGCCCCTGGCTGAAAGATGCTTTTTCCTTCCGTCTCAATTACATTGTGTTCCATTATCTCTTTATTTTTATGTTTGGTGCCTTTACGGCAGAACATTTTACCGCCGTCACAGACTGGCTTCGCCGTCATGCCTTAGGTGTCAACGTCTTTCAAGCCCTGACGACGCTGGGCATGCTGGCAGCGTATTGGGGTGTCATGCACTATCTGCAGTATGACGCGTTGTCTGCTGTCTTTACGATTCATCAACTCAGTCCGGTTGGCATGCTGTATACTCTGTCCACTATGCTCTTTTTGCTTTACTGGTGGGAATGCCGTGCCGTTCCCGGCTGGATGCACCGGCTTTTCTCGATGCTTGGCAATTACTCCTACCCGATTTATCTCGTTCATCCCGTTTTTCTCAGCATCTGCACAGGGCTGGCCGCGCATTTTCATATCTATCTGCGGTCTCTGTACATCGTGGCTATTTACTTCGTCGTTGCCGGCTGTGCCGCTGCCTATGCCGCTGTCATCAACCGGCTCCCCCTGCCGCATTGGCTTTCCGTCTGCCTGAAGGGGAAATAAGATAGTTTATAGTTTGTAGTTTGCAATTCTTAGTTTTTAGTTTTAAGAAAATACTTTGTAATGCTGCATGACATACTGCATGCAAAAAAGCTGCCGCTTTACGCGACAGCTTTTTTGGTATGTATGCTGTGAAAAGAAAACTCATTTAGAAAACGATATCATTAGCCGCCAAAACGGTAGGAAATACCGGTGACAAATCCCTTATAGGTAACACTGGGATCGTTGTCGCGGCGTCCTGCCGTGTCTACGTAGCGGTAGCCGGCATTAATATCCAAATCATTCGTTGCTTTGTACGAAAGACCAGCTTCCCATGTCGTCGTATCTTTCGTGCCAACGCCGACCTTGCCATAGACATCGAGATTATCTGCCAGCGGGGCTTTGCCAATTAAGCCAACCTGTGCCACATTGTTGGTACTGCTTCCAGCATAGCCAAAATCATTGTCAATACGGTTGTAGCCTGCATATGCCGCTACATGATTGTTCAGCGAATATACCAAGTTGACTTCCTGCTGGTTGCCCTTCGTAACATCATGGCCATTGATATCGGTGCTCAAGCCGCTGTACTGATACTGGATGGCTGCTTTGTCGGAAACGCCATAAGTGACGCCGCCTTGGAAATTCCAGTTCGAATCAGACTTCAAGTTGCCGATTTCCGATTTGGCATTCACAGCCCCTACATCTACCTGCACCTGGCCTTCTTGGAAGGTCGTCTGCGGCGCTGCAAAGGCTGCACCGGATACACAAACCGTTAATGCTGTTAATACTGCAAATAGATTCTTTTTCATATAAGTCAACCTCCCTTTAGTACTTGCCTGTCCTCTTTCTCTCTCTTGAGATTGACTACAGTATACCAGCAAAAAAGTGATTTGTCACGTTTTCCGCATTGTATATCTATACTGTTTTACAGTTTTATGTGCATCCATTTTTCATGCGAATTTTCCTTGTATTTACTGGATATTTTCTATTTTCTCATATATCGTGCCATGAATAAATGTATTTTTACATATATATTTGTACTTATTTATACTCTTGTAATCAGTTAAAGGCAAAGCTGTCATACAACTGTAACAAAACCGTCTTGATTCAGAAAAAAAGAACTGCGTACCCTATGTACGAGAGTACGCAGTTCTATATCAAAAGGAAGAAACCTTAGAATGCATTGTGAGAGTATTCATAATACAAATCAGCCAATTCATCCATCTTGTCGTTCATAGCGACCATCAAATCGGATGCCGTATCATAATCGCCGGCAGCCAATGCGGATTTAATGCGGGAGAAGATGGACGGGCTCTTTTCCGTGTCACGGCCCAATTCAGTACGCAATGCGTTAATCTTGGTCCAGCGTTCTACTTCCAGCGGATTGCTGTCGCCGTCTATATGCAACTGTTTAGCAGAAATAACTTTGGACAAGTTGTCCGGAATCGTGCGGAACTGGAGTTCCAAAGCCCAGCGGCTCAATGCGCCTTCTTTGAATGATTCCATCAAACGTTTCTGGAATGCATCGCAGGCGAGGTCGTTCAGTTTTTCCGGATAGTTGGTCAAGCCTTTGAAGTTTTCCCAAACTGTACGCGGTGCTTTGCCAAACATAGCGTCACGTTCTGCATCAGAGAATGCTTCGAATACATCGACTTCTGAACGATATGCGCGGTCTTTTTCGAGGTAATCAGCAGCTTCGCCCGGTTTCTTGGACAATTCAGCCAAGAGTTCACTTGTCGATTTGCCGCTGGAAAGAGCGTATTTGATGCCGTCCAAAGCGCCTAAGTAGCACATAGCAATCGTAATGTATGTGTTGGTGAACGGGTTCGGCGCACGGAGTTCAAAACGTGTTGCATTCGGGCTGGCAATATCACGAATCAAGCCGGCGAGGACAGAACGGTTACGTGTCGGCACATCCGGTGTTTCACCGCCAAGAGCCGTAACGATGCAGACAGGAGCTTCGAAGCCCGGTTTCAAGCGGTTGAGGGAGTCTGTCGTAGCAGAAACAAACGGGTTGATAACTTCGTAATGTTTCAACAGGCCCATGATAGCGCCATAGCCGATAGAGGACAAGAATTCTTTATTCATGTCATCCGGGTTGAAGAGGTTGACGAATTTGCCGTTTTTCAAGATAGCGCCAATGCCGAGATGTGTATGTTCACCGGAACCGGCAACACCATGAATCGGTTTAGCCTGGAACGTAACTTCCAAACCGTTTTCACGGAATACTTCACGAACGATGATACGAGCCTGGATTTCGTTATCTGCTGTCTGTACAGGGTCATTGGAGAATTTCCAGTCTACTTCCAACTGTTCCAAAACGAAGATTAATTTACCGGAATCATCGATTTGCGCTTTGATGCCGCCAACTTCTTTATGGCCCATTTCCGGCTGCAGACCATATTTTTCAAGACGTTCTACAGTTTGTTCCAATGCAGTCCGAACAACGCCGTGTGTACGCTGCCAGTACTGTTCCTGCATTTTCTGGGATGCAGAAAGAAGACGTGTTTCTACGTCCTGGCTCGGTGTCTTAACCCAGAATTCCAATTCCGTAGCTGTCGTGAAGACGATTTTTTCAATGTCTTCCGGATCGACGGACAAGCCTTTGATACCGTATTTTTTAACTAATGCTAAAATCTGTTCGCCTACATAATCCGTCGTGTTGCGCAAAATGGAACGGGAATCAATAAAGCCTGTTGCATGGCGCAGGAAACTAGGAATACGCAGTGTGCCTACGGGTTTGCCTGTTTCCGGATCGATGTTGCCATCATTGTAATCGACAAACCAGTTAACGCCCGGATCGGCTTTAATATCTACACGTGCGTTGGACAAGGTAGCAATGCCCGGCAGTACAACAGAAGAACCATCTGTCTGGAATGCTGTTGCGTTGAAGAATTTATCATATTCATCAAAGAATACAGAAATAGGAATTTTTTCATCTGTATCGTTGCCGGCTAAATCGACGCCAACGAGAGAAACAAATTTAATTTCCGGGTGCTGTTCCAATAAAGCGAGCACACCTTCTTTACCATATTGACCTGCAGGGATTACATAAACTAAATCATCTTTAGTCATTCTAGTTTCCTCCTTTTGGTTAAAAAAAAGACTTCGAGCCCTAGGCATATTACATCCTTAGGAATTCGAAGTCTTCTTTGACTTTGTTTTCATGACTTATTTTGTTTTTCAAATCATGATAAAATCATACAATCAATCAGTTTATTTGTCAATAGATAATCTATAGAAAATCTAAAAAAACTAATTTTTTTGTAAAATTTCTCTAACAACTTGTGAAACCAGCTTGCCGTCTGCCTTACCTTTGACCTGCGGCATGACGAGCTTCATGACATCACCCATTTTCAGGCCTGTTTTGCCGGCTACGGCAGCGGTGACAATCTGACGGACTTCATCAGCCGTCAGCTGTTTTGGCATATATTTTTCCAATACTGCCATTTCCGCTTTGACTTGTTCCACCAAATCTTCACGGCCTGCTTTTTCAAAATCGGCCAAAGATTCTTTACGTTGTTTCATTTCTTTTGCAATGACTGCTCCCACACCGGCATCGTCCAGTTCACACTTGCCATCAATTTCGGTGTTACGAATCGACGAACGAACCATGCGAATAACAGACAAGGCTGTTTTTCCGGCTTCTTTTGCCCGCATTGCATCTTTCATGTCCTGAAGCAGTTCTTCTTTAAGAGACACGGTATCACCCTTCTTACTCAACGACGATTATGCTCTGTACTTCCGTTTACGTGCTGCTTCGGATTTTTTCTTTCTCCGTACACTCGGTTTTTCGTAGTGTTCACGTTTCCGAACTTCGGAAAGAACACCTGCCTTTTGGCAAGAACGTTTGAAGCGGCGCAGTGCGCTGTCTAACGTTTCGTTTTTACCAACTCTGATTTCTGCCATCTATTATCCCTCCCTCCAAGGTATGATAGGGAGTGCTTTTATTGCACACAATGTAATTATAGCTAAAATGGTACTCTTTGTCAATCCCACCGGGCAGCCGAAACACGGTGCCGCCATCCTTTATCTGCCTGTATGACGGGATACCTATGACCGTATAAACTGGCTGAACACATAATTGCCATATGCCAGTCCCAAGTCGCTGAGACGGCATCCTGCCGCCGTTTTTTCCAGCAGTTTCTGCTGAAACAGCCGTGAAAGCACCGAGCCGAACTCTGTCTCTACAGTCGTGCCGAACTCCTTTTCAAAAGCCGCATACGAAATGCCGTCATGCATGCGCAGAGCCAAAAAGCAATAATCTTCCTTCGCCCTTTTATCATCAATGGAAACGCGCTCTGCCGTCACGCTGCCGCCGCCTGCCCTGCGTATATACATAGGGATATTGGCAATATTTGCCCAACGCGTGTCTTGATAAAAGGAATGAGCCGATACGCCAAAACCAATATAAGGCAAGTACTGCCAGTACTTGCAGTTATGCCGTGACCGTTTGCCCTGCCGGGCGTAGCTGGAAATTTCATAATGTTCATAGCCCCATTTCCGCATCGCATGATGAATGTCACGGGCCATTGCTTCGACTTCCTCATCTGCCGGAAGCGATAGATCATGGTGCTGCAGCTGGGCCTGCAGCGGCGTATGTTCTTCTACAATGAGCGAATAAATCGACGCATGGCACACGGGAAGAGAAGACAGTATCCTTAGATCCCGCTGTACCATTGCCTGGGTCTGATGGGGCAGGCCGTACATCAAATCAATGGATATATTGTCGATGCCGCCGTGCCATACGTCTTCGACGGCGCGTCTGGCTGCCGCCGCCGTATGCACTCTGCCCAAAAAACACAGCATGCGGTCATCAAAAGACTGGACGCCCAGACTGACACGGTTGACGCCCAGCGACGCAATCGCAGCCGCATAGGACGCATCCATGCTGTCCGGATTGGCTTCCAGCGTAATTTCCGCATTTGCCGTCAGAGAAAAGGTCTGCTGCAGCGCGTCCATGATGGAAGACAGCTGCGAAACAGACAGCAGCGACGGCGTGCCGCCGCCAATATATATTGTATCCGCACGCAGCCCTTTCTGTGAAAAGGCTCGGATTTCCCGGCAGAGTGCCTGTACATAGCCGGGGATATACTGGCGGACGCCGCCATAAGACGGAAAATCGCAGTACAGGCATTTATGCACGCAAAAAGGGATGTGTATGTACAGCCCGATCATGTATCATCGACCTGCAGCACAGCCATGAAGGCTTCCTGCGGAATTTCAACAGTACCAAACTGCTTCATCCGCTTCTTCCCTTCTTTTTGTTTTTCCAGCAGCTTGCGCTTACGGGAAATATCGCCGCCGTAACATTTTGCCAAGACATCTTTGCGAAGGGCCGCTACGTTTTCACGGGCAATGATTTTGTTGCCAATGGCTGCCTGAATCGGAATCTGGAAGAGCTGGCGCGGTATGAGGCTGCGGAGCTTTTCTACCAGCGCGCGGCCGCGGCGGGCAGCAAATTCACGATGGACAATAACGCTCAGGGCATCGACAACTTCGCCGTTGATAAGAATATCCATCTTGACCATCGGCGAGGTTTGATAACCGTGCAGTTCGTAGTCGAGCGACGCATAGCCCCGCGTTGCCGATTTCAATACGTCAAAATAGTCATACAAAATTTCACACAGTGGCAAATCATAGACCAAGGATACACGGGTTTCATCCAAATAATCCATGGTGACATACTGGCCGCGGCGGTTTTGAGAAATTTCCATGACCGTGCCGACCATATCTTTGGGAATAATAATCGTCGTTTTGACGAGCGGTTCTTCAATATGGTCAATCTTGGTCATATCCGGCATGAGGGCCGGGTTGTCTACTTCCACCATCGTACCGTCCGTGCAGTATACATGATAAATAACAGACGGCGCCGTCGTAATCAGGGACAAGTTGTATTCCCGTTCCAGCCGTTCCCGCACGACATCCATGTGCAGCAGGCCCAGGAAACCGCAGCGGAAGCCAAAGCCCAGTGCACTAGAGGTTTCCGGTTCAAATAACAGGGCGGCATCGTTGAGGTGCAGTTTTTCCAAGGCGTCGCGCAGGTTGTCATAGTCGTTGGTTTCGACAGGATACAGGCCGCAGTAGACCATCGGTACGGCCTTATGATACCCCGGCAGAGCTTCGGCTGCCGGATTGTCTGCCAGCGTAACCGTATCGCCAACACGGCAGTCCCGCACGTTTTTCATGCTGGCTGCCAAATAGCCTACACTGCCGCATTCCAGTGAAGGAACGGGATGCATCTGCGGCAAAAATACGCCTGTTTCGATGACTTCAAACTCTTTGCCCGTTGCCATCATGCGGATACGCTGTCCCGGCTTGACGGAGCCTTCCATGACGCGGACGTTGGCAATCGCCCCTTTGTACGCATCAAAATGCGAGTCAAAAATCAGGGCACGCAGCGGCTTGTCCGGTGCGTCTTCCGGCGCGGGAATCCGTTGTACGACAGCTTCCAGTACTTTGTCTACGCCAAGGCCCGTCTTGGCACTAATCATAATGGCGTCCGACGCGTCCAAGCCGATGACATCTTCGATTTCCTGGCAGACCCGTTCCGGGTCGGCACTCGGCAAGTCGACTTTGTTGATGACCGGAATAATTTCTAAATCATGTTCCAGCGCCAAATAGACATTGGCCAGTGTCTGCGCTTCGACGCCCTGCGTAGCATCGACGACGAGCAAAGCCCCTTCGCAGGCCGCCAGACTGCGGGATACTTCATAGTTAAAATCGACATGCCCCGGCGTGTCAATCAAATTGAGCGTGTATTGCTTGCCGTCTTTGGCATCGTATATCAAGCGGGCTGACTGGGCTTTAATCGTAATCCCCCGTTCCCGTTCCAAATCCATGGTATCCAGCAGTTGTGCTTCCATTTCCCGTTTGGGAACCGTGCCGGTCATTTCCAGCATCCGGTCCGCCAATGTCGATTTGCCATGGTCAATATGGGCAATAATAGAAAAATTGCGAATATGTTCTGTTGCCATGCTGCATCTCCTCTTTCATCTATAAAATCACGCCGCCGCCAAGGACACGTTCCCCTGTGGCCGCATCATATAATACCAACGCCTGACCGCTTGTAACGGCGCGCTGAGGCTGTGAAAAGACGACGCGAATCGTCCCGTCGTCCTTGGGATATACCGTGCAGGGAGATTCCTGCGCAGCATACCGTATCTTTCCCAGTGCCGCAAAGGGTTCCGTCGGTGCCGTTTCTACCCAGGACACGTCCTCGGCATACACAGTCGTAGAAAATAAATCTTTTTCTGCGCCGACAACAACCGTATTATGAGCTACATCCAGTGCCGTTACATAGTACGGGCCGCCCGGGCCGCCGAGATGAAGCCCCCGGCGCTGGCCAATCGTATATGCCGGAATGCCCTGGTGCTGGCCGACAATATGACCCTGCCGGTCCACAAAGTTCCCCTTGCGGAACATCGCGCTGTCTTCGTGCCGCAGGAACCCTTTGTAGTCATTATCCGGAATAAAGCAAATATCCTGGCTTTCAGGCTTGTCAAACACAGGCAGGTTCCATGCTTTTGCCAGTTCCCGCGTATGTGTTTTTTCCAAATCCGCCATCGGAAACAGAATATGAGGCAACAAGTCCTGATTCAGCTGATATAACACATAGGACTGATCTTTGCGCCGGTCCGTGCCGCGGAGCAGCGAATAGGTGCCCGTATCTTCCTGATACTGAATCCGCGCGTAATGTCCCGTCGCCAAAAAATCAGCGCCGAACTGCTGTGCTTTTTCCCACAGCAGGCCAAACTTAATCCATTTGTTGCAGGCAATGCACGGATTCGGCGTCCTGCCATGCCGATACGAATCGACAAAATACGAAATGACATCGCGGCGGAATATATCTCTAAAGTCCAACGTATAATGAGGAATGCCCAATACAGCCGCAACAGCTTTCGCATCGTCTACTGCCGACAGCGAACAGCAGGCATGTATGTTTTCCACTGCCGGTTTCTGCGGGTCTTCTTCCCACAGACGCAGCGTAATGCCAATGACATCATATCCTTTTTCTTTTAATAATCCTGCAGTGACAGAACTGTCTACACCGCCGCTCATGGCGACAGCTACTCGTTTAGCCATATTATTCCTCCTTTGCCCCGACAGACTGCAGTACAGCCTGTATCCGGCAGATTGCTTCATCTATTTCTTCCATCGTATTTTCTTTGCCGACAGAAATGCGCAGACTGCTGCGCAGCCATCTATCGTCCGTATGCATTGCCTGCAGGACATGAGACGGCTCGACAGCCCCGGCCTCACAGGCAGAACCGGCAGATACAGCGACCCCCTGCATATCCAGGGCAATCAGCAGAATGGCACTGTCTGTACCGGCAATGCTGATATTGAGCATATTCGGCAGAGACTGGGTCAGCGTACCATTGAGGTGTATCGCCGCATGTTGGCAGACCAGCTTGTCATACAGCCGCTGTTTCAGTGCCGCTGCCTGCGCATACCGAGCTTCCCGTTCTGTATCCAGCAAGGCAGACGCCATGCCAAAACCGACAATCCCGGCGACATTTTCCGTTCCTGCCCGCAGCCGGTGTTCCTGCGGGCCGCCGTATGCATCGGCCGCTACGTCCAAGCCATGCCGTATATACAAGGCACCGACACCTTTCGGGCCATAAATCTTATGACTGCATATAGTCAGCATATCAATATGGTCTTCCAGCGGGTGAATCGGAATATATCCATACGCCTGCACGGCATCGACATGAAAGATGACGCCTGCATGCTGCGCCAGCGCGCCGATTTCCCGAATGGGCTGTATTGTACCCGTTTCGTTGTTGGCATACATGACGGAAATCAAAACCGTATCCGTCCGCAGGGCTTGTTTGACATCGTCCAAACGGACTCTCCCTACTTCATCGACAGGCAGAATCGTCACGTCATACCCTTTCTGCCGCATCGCTTCAAACGTCCGCAGCACGGCATGATGCTCGACAGCCGTCGTAATGAGATGGCCTCCCTGCGGATGGTTGGCACGCAGATACCCCAGTATCGCCAAATTATCCGCTTCGGTGCCGCCGCTGGTAAACACGATATCCTGCGGCTTGACATGCAGACACGCCGCGACCTGCCCCCGTGCCGTTTGGACGGCGGCGCGGGCCTGCTGCCCAAAATAATGCAGACTAGAAGGATTTCCATACTGTGTCGTCAAATACGGCATCATCGCTGCCAGCACCCGCGCATCCAGCGGAGTCGCAGCGGCATTATCCAAATAAATTCGTTCCATCTCAATTCCCCTTTTTACAAAAGCCTATTATGTATCATACCATAAACCCCTCATAGTGACTAGTATGCACAGGCAGAATGCTGGGAAGATTCCCTGCACCCTCGTATATGTTCATTCTGTTTCGTGCCATACGTAACGTAAGGGTGTATCCCTTTGACCCACATATCATTCTGTAAACTTGCCGTTTACATTGGCGTATGTACTTTTTCTTTCTGTGCGGACAGATGGGCAAAGACGAGTCTCTGCACACTCGTATATTCATTCTTTTTCGTACCACACGTAACGTAAGGGTGTATCCCTTTGACCCATTTTTTGTTGTAAACTTACTGTTTACATATGCAGTGTACTTTTTCTTTCTGCGCGGCCAGAAAGAAAAGTACCAAAAAGAAAGAAGCCG
>SAMEA104315436__coassemble_747_pt1 | contig 54578 bp, 51 predicted proteins | sample SAMEA104315436__metabat2_low_PE_041 | metagenome-assembled genome bin SAMEA104315436 (sample SAMEA104315436) | gut metagenome | biome: Monkey gut; feature: monkey-associated habitat; material: faeces | place: China | collected 2013 | reverse complement strand
CAATTTCAGTCCCTACTGGGACCATCTCGCGAAAAAAATGTATAATTGCTTCCATGTTTTCCCTCCAAACAAAATACTTATCCCATAACGCCCTTATCCTGATATACCGTAACGGTCAATTTAGCATTGGCCATAGCTGTCGTATCGCCAGTCAGCTTGATTTCTGTGCAGCAATAGAATGTCACTTTGCCATGTTCCAAATCATCATCCCAGACTTTAGTATCAGCATCAATATTGATGTTTTCATCCCATTCCAAAGTATATTCTGTGCCGCCGGTCACTTCAGCCTTTACCGGAGTTGTCGCATAGGCATTTTGATTGCTCCATGCCCGTGCCTGTGCAAAGTCCCCAATAGTAAACAAGCTGTAGGAAACGCCTGTAGGACAAAAGAGCACCGCTTTGAAATGCGTCTGATTTCCATTAGGGATTCCTGTAATCGTCCCCAATGTATAGCCGGTAATATTGTCACTGCTCGTGGGTCCTGATGTCAGCGAACCGATTTCAACTAAATCTCCCGTTGTCTGCTTTATGGTTGCCTCTGTGGCTTTGACCGTAACCGTTTTCGTCTTTTTATCGACACTGGTAGAAACAATTCCCGGCAGATACCCTGTGTCAGCTACCACTTTGGCATCGACTTTAAACCCAAGTTCATACTTTCCGTCTCCCTTATCCGTCATGGTATTCTGCGCGGTATATGAAATCGTTTGGTGTTCGCTTTGTTCTACAACAACTGTCCAAACATCATCTGTTGCAGCTCCCTGTCCGCTGGCCGTACCGGTTGTCAGCGTGCCGTCAGCATCATAAAATGTTTTTCCGGCAGCCACGTCAGCTGCAGTCGCTGTTGTATCAGATACTTCACAAAAACGAGCCGTGCCGCCAGCCTGCAGGGGAATCAGGACAGCTGGCACACCGCTGTAACCGGCACCGCCGACTTTCACATCTACTTTCATAGCGTTCTCCTATTCTACCGTCAATACTTTGGAAAGGCTGTCCTGCGATACCGAAATAGAGGTTAGCGAACCTGTAATTTTAGCCCCATTGACATATGCCGTTTTGCCGCTGACGATAGTACCTGCCGCAGCCGTCGCATCTGCCGTATCGACAACACTGGGTTTGCCGCTTACACCCAAGACTGTGACACCGGCTTTGATATTGCCGCTAATCAGCTTTGCTTTTTCTGCCGCCGCAATGCTGACAGTGCCAGTACCGTTATGATACCCGGCAGGAATCGTATACGCCCCATCTGCCTTGCTGATTTCACCGGACGCAGCTCCCTGATTTACCATCGTGCCCGTGACAGCGCCGTTGCTGCTATAGGCTGTTTTCCCTGACAAAATATCCGCAGCCGCTGCAGTCGCTGCAGATGTATCATAAAAGTCTGCCGTTCCGCCGCCAGCGGCCAGCGGGATACTGACCTGCGGTACATTTTCATACGTTACGCCATTGATTTTTACATTTTTAGCCATGATGTATCGTCTCCTTTACTCTACCTTCAATGCATACCCATTATATGAAACCTTCCCGTAATTTTGAGGAATAGGATTTACAATTACCTCCGCAAACCTATAATAGCCTGCAGGGGCTCGAATATGCTGTACCTGCTGGGAAGGCGTAATCCGTACATTCGGCACGTTGCCGTTCGGTGCCGCTGCTAACACAGCAGTGATTGTTTCCACATCCATCAGGCTGGCTTTCATCAGTATGTCACCTCTTCCCCGATTTGAAATACAGCCGGTGTAATCACCGTCGATACGTACCCATCTGCTGTACGAAATTCTACATCATATACATACCTGCCATAAGCAGCCTTTTGGGTGTCTGCCGGCTCAATGATAATCCGGTTCATGCCGGTTACTTTCTTTTGAAAAAGAATATCTGCATCCACCCGCTTGCGCACAGTCAGCGTCAGCGTATCATCCGGCTGCATGACATAGTTACCGTCCTGCGTGCTCAGATTTACGTCCAGACAGCCTGTATCACCGCGCGTAATAAAAATAGTATCACCATGTACTGCAAACATCCTATCACCTCCTTTGCCAAAGATTATCTGCTTTTCCCTATGTCGGTTCTCTCGGCCGCCTCATCTACCTGCCCCCTTATTTGTCATATTGTGTGACGAATTTCTTAGCAAAAGACCGCATTTTCGTATTGGCAGCATCTATCTTTTGCCGCTTGCTGTCCGGATCCATCTTGGGGTCATCTTTGATGCTGCGGATGTCTTTATTGATTTTTGACAGGGTCTTCATGCAGGTTCGGGCATCTCGCAGCGATGCAGGAATCGGAGCCCCTTTCTTTCCTTTATTTTTGGCATAGCTGTCACTCCGTTCATAGTCGATTTCCATATCATGCGCCAGTTGATAGAAGCGTTCCACATATACGGAATTTTGCCCGTCCTGTCTGGCAAAGCTGCCGACAAAGGGTGCTTCATACCAGTATTTTGCCGGTTCCGGCGGTCTGTCGTTTCCGCGCAGCTTGCTGATAGGCGTATTGAGCATACCCGCTCCCAAACGTCCCAGCGAACCAAACCATCCGCTAAAGAAATTGTCAATGGCAATAGGTGAAAGGTCTGCATACTTCCCGCCAAACTCACTCATCAGTTTGGCAAGCTCAGATGTTGCCGTTGTATACTGCTGTTCCGGCGGCAGCTTGGATAAGCGGTCCGGCACCAGTTTTCTGCCCGTCCATTCGCTGTAATTGTACCGCCATTCCATGATAGGACGCAGTACCGTGGCAATAATGCCCGGCGTAACAGCTTCTGTAAACTGTCTGGCCCATTCTTTCATAGCATGCGGGTCTTTATCCAGCATCTGATTCAGTGCAGCTTCTACGCCGGAGCCAAAGCCAATACCGACTTCCTGCGGTTTAGGAATAAGCCAATGATGGTCTGTTCCCGGAATGTGCAGAACCCAGTTGGTGTATTTGGTGCTGTCATCCAGTTCTTTATACCAATCGTCATCATGATTGATAGCCCAAAGAATCATAGTCGGCAAGATGATATAGATACAGGTTGCCAAAGAAGCTCGCTTCGGATTTTCCATAAACGTGCGAATCAGCTTGTCCGTACCTTGAATGCTGGCATTAAAGAACGGTACATACCGATTGATTTTCTTGCCCAGACTGCCGTGGCGGGAGAAATTGACCGTGACATCCCGTGCTTCCTGCCCGGCTTCAAAATCACTGGCACCTTCTTTAAGGGCATGCAGCATCGCACCGGCGCGTGTTCCTTGTTCCAAAGCTTCGCCGACACCGTTGTATGTATGTACCAAGAAGCGGGCAAAAGCCATCATCTGGCGAATTCCCATAGGATAGTGTTTCAAAGACTGCCGCACTTTATCCTTATATTGTTTTGCGCCGCGAATATCGCTGCGGATATACGTATCCATGGGAACGCCCTGTCCATAGAATTTAGCCTTAAAGTCTGCATTCTTTTTCAGTGCTGCCATGCCGCGCACGCTGTCTACAATAGGGATGAAATGGCCATAACGGGCATTGACCGTTGCGCTGATGGTATCGCGGATAAAGTTACGTACCATGAAGCTCGGCGTATTGGTCGCGCCAAACCGCAGGGCATCCGTGAACTTTCCAAATACGTTCGTCAGGAATGCCGCGCTGTTGGTACTCATATCCTGCAGTGCCTGATACAGCTCCGGCGTCGTCCGGTATATGGTCTTTCGCCCATTCACCATAACGGAAAAAGCACACTTCGAGGCATCCGCACTGGACAAAGACGGATCCTTGACGATAATGCGTCCCAAGCCCGGATAGTCTTCTGCCGCCTGCACCATGACTTTTGCCACGTCGTTTCGTTCACAGCGGGCAATCAGCGCCGAGGTCATATGAACCATAGAATCAACCGGATTGACAACAGCCAGTATGCTGCCGCCTTTTAATTTTTTGAGCCCGCTGCTTTGGTTGATAAAGCCCCTGCCAGCTGTAATAGTCGGCAGTTCATTGTCCATCGTGCTGTCTGCCGAAAAATCACGGTACATCGGGCAATACTTTTCATACTTTCGCAAGCCTGCTGCTTGTTTCTTTGTAATCAGCCCTTCTTTTTCCAAGATATTGACCAAATTTTTGTTGTAATCCCAATACAGCTGTGCTGCCTTTTTGATAGTTTCCGGTGCATTGGCGATAATACGCATGCAGTTTTCATGATTGTATCCTTCCGGCCGGACGTAATCCTCATGAGTCTTTACGATTTCTTCCGTCCGCTGTGCTACCAGATACATGCCCAAATACTGCTCTGCATCTTTAGCTGCCGCTTTCGCTACTTCATCTTGACGCACTTTCTTCAATTCATTCAATACATCTTCAAACGTGACCTTATATTGAATTGCGCCTTTATACACGGTATTCAGATATGCCAAATTGGCATCTTTATTGTCCGCAAAAAGCAGCATGGAAGCACGCCCGTCCGCCACGCTGTTGCACATGACGGCCCGTTTGTGCGGGTCCTTTTCATCTGCCAGTTTACGGCCTAATTCCATTTCGATGGATTTTGTAATCTGGTCTATCGGGCTTGTTTCATCCACCATGGCTCGATAGAACTGAGCCCACGCATGATTCAGCCGTTCTTTAGCATTCCGTGGTTTCTTATCTGCCGCTTGGCTTATGCCGGCAGTTGCCAGCAGCAACGGATTTTGTGCCGCCATCTGTTCTTCCAGTTCCATAATGGTTTCGACGGCTTTCTTTTCCTCTGGCATCGTGTCCAGCGTTTTTTCAAAGATGTCAAAGTATTTCGGATAGCGTTCTTTAGCCCGGTCAGGATTTTGGAAATAGATGCGGCCAAATTCCTTAACGCCTTCACGGCGGGCTTCAGCCGGAGTCATGGCTTTCGGCGGTTCCTGCTTGTACTTCTTCGCCGCCCGCTGTTCTGTTTCCAGCTCGTCCAGGACATCGTTTGTCAATTCTACATTGGCTCCCTTCAGCTGGGCTGTATGGTCGATATGCAGAGCAACAGCGGCACCAATATCTCCTACCGTATAGTTGCTGGGAACAAAGCCTGCCCGGCCATGAGCATCATAGCGATAAGCTGCCCGTGAACTGCGCTGCACCTTGGAGCGCGTATAAATAGGAACAATCTTCCGGGCTTCATCCAAAATCGTATGAATCGTAATCGGCTCGCCGTCTTTCTTTTCGTTCCGTTCGGTTTCTTTCTCAGATGCCGTTTTAGGCTTGCGGATAGAATACTTTGTCGGATTTTCTTTCTTTAACTTGCCTAAATCTGTTTCATCTGGTATAATTGTAGACAAATTAAAGGAATCGACCACCAGTGAGCCATTCTGAGCTCCGGCTAATGAAAGTGTTTTTAGCCAGTGGTCGATTCTTTTTTTATTGGCATAAACAGCGTCGCCACGTTTTAACCGTTTGATATACCACTTGTCATTAGGCACATATGAAATTCTATCTTTTGTCCTTCCATATACACTTTCAATAACATTAGCTAGTTCATACTTATTTGCTTTGACATCCATAATAAATGGAACCATAATAGTTGCTCCGTTATTATCTTTCATATCGACAACTACAAGTTTTTTATTTTTATCTTCAATGTCTTTATTGTCAATAGCTCTTAATATCATCAATGGGTCAGTCAATGCCTTCGGTAACTTCTTAAGGATTTCGGGGCTTATTTCTTTGCTATGCTTAGTTTTTAGTATCTTTTCCATAACGCTAGGAGATATGTAGATAGGCAAAAGCTTTTCCCCAATAAGATTCATAACCAAGGGCGTAGTCATAACCTTTATGTCTTTTGGCGGTAATTTGCCATTCATAAAGTCATCTACACTCTTGCTAAATCTCTGTACATCTTCTTTCAGCTTTTGTCGTGCAGTTTTAGCAAGTTTTGCGTTCGCTGATTGAGAGTCTTTTATTTCCCGTGTCCACACCTCACCGCTTTCAACCTTACGGAATACATGATGTACGTTTTCAGTGCGTGTCAGGATAGCCTGTACCTTTTTGGCAAAGTCCTTTATCTTTTGGAACAGTTTTCCCCAAGCCGTACCGCGGCCACGCCTGCGGGCTTCTACCCATTTGGCATACTGGTCGGCTCGTTTTTCTGCATCCGGAATTGCTTTCGTGATAGCGGCTTTTTCCTTGTCTGTCAGCACCGCATCTTCCGCTGCATGATATACTTCGTGATACGCTGTGCCGGTGCGGCTGCCCTGTGATAATGCCATATAGGCATCTTTGCCAAACTGCCGCATATACCCTTCGACGACGACATCACCGTGGATGTGGTGGTCTTTTTTAGCCTGTGCTAATTGTTCCGCCGTCAAGGCGATTTGGTTTTGAATATCTACGACAAACTGAGACCCATTGGGCATCGTAAGGACAAGCCGGTTCCTATCTTCGGTGATGCTCTTAGCGTTAGGCAGGGCATCCTGTATTTCGTTTTTGATGTCTTGTAGGGCACGTGGTGTTTCTTTATTATCTCCAGCTTTACGGGCAGCATACCGTCTCTTTTCCTGCGGCGTAATCATCTGTACCATGATGTCCTGAATTTCTTTGGGTGGCTGTTTCCCCATTTTTTTCAAATCTTGATACACTGCAGTCAGCCATTCTTTGAACTTAGCAAAAACACGTTTCAACGACATGTTCGGGGCTTTGCCTTCTGCCAAATACCGTTCAAAACCTCTGGCAAACCGTTCCTGCAGCCAGCGTTCTTCCGCTGCCTTCACAGCAACGGCATCGCCGCCTTTACGTGCTTTTTGTATAGCATGGGCATATCCGGCAAACTCTTTGGCAAGATGGGTTCCTTCATATTCACGTTCTTTGCCTGTTTCATAGGCAGCCCATTCCTGCAGACGCTTCAAATCATACAGCAGTTTCTTCGGTGCGCCATCCTGTCCGGCCAGCCGTTCCATATCGCTCAAAAACATATGCGCACTTTCATGGATAAACGAAGAGGCATTTGCCGTATCAAACAGATGAATGGCTCCTGTATCAGTATCATATGCCGCTTGGACACCGTTTAGATGCTGATTGTATTTATCGATGATAGAAATTGCTTTGTCATCAAAAACGACATAGCAGCGGCCGTCAGACGCATCCTCATAAGTAATACCGTAAATTCCATGGTCATTTAGATATGTCGAGGTTTCTTTAATATTCTTCCCGTCTGATAATGCTTTTGTAAGGCAATCATATAGTTCTTTTCCTGTGCCGACGCCTTTCTCCAGTTCGTTTTGCGGGTCTGCCATGGCATCTTCCAAGCGTTTTCTTTTGGTATCTTCTCCTTTCTTTTTTTCGTCAGCTGCCTTTTTCTGTAAATCAGCAAGTACTTCTTCATGACGCTTGCTTTCCGCTTCCATATAGGCGGGGTCATTGATTTGTTCTTTTGTATATCCTGCTCTTTCAAGGTGATCAAGAGCCGCACGTTTACGAAACGCAGGGATGGCTTTCCCTGATTCTTTAAAACCCATGCCGGCTTTCTTACAATATGTAATGGTTTGCTCTAATTCTCTTAGTTTGGTATGGGCTTGTATTTCTTCTTTCGTGCTGCCCATTTTCTGCCAAAGCCAATTTTTCCAGAACGTTTCCTGTTGTTCGCGTGACAAATTTTTCACAGCGTTTATAATCTTCTCTTTCATGCCTTTCATCTGGTCTTTGTAGCGTTTGTTCTCATCGAGAAGATTTTTATTCGCCGGTATATCTACCTCATACAAGAAGGATGGCAGTCCCTTTTCTTTCATGAGTTTCTTGTATTTCTGAGCCGTCCGTTTATTCTTTGCTGTGTAAATGCCCCATCCATGCATCGCGGCACCGCTTCCCGTGCCGATTTTTCCCAAATCGAATGTATCAAAGTCCATGCCGCTGCCATGCCATGCACGCTGTTCGTATTTTTCGTTGACATTTTCCAGCTCTTTTTGTATACTGGTAAGTGGAATAGCGGTTTCATTTTGACTAGTCTGTCCCTGCGCGTTATGCGAAAGGCTCCTAGCGGAATGTGCCGCTATTTTTGTGTTTATAATATTATCAATAGGTTTTGCTTTCCCCGGTTGTCCGGTTTTAAACCATATTTTCCCTTTATTATCAAATTCAAGAACAACGTAATAATCTCCCATACTACCTTTTACATGGGCTAAAATAGCTGTCCCTTGAAAATTATTGGTATTTCTTTTATCAGAAATAGCTGCATTTTGTAATGTATCAATATGCTTGTCTATATCTTCTAATTGCTCCGTACTTAAAACATGTCCATGGTGTGGCGTTGTAGCATGAACAACTTGCGCTTCTGTATAAATAACGCCTGAATTACCCGTAAACATAATTTTATTTGCTGGTTTTCCTTCCTGCTTCCTATGATTAATTTTATTCAGGAATGATTCAAACGTTGCCGTGCCTGCTTTTCGCACATCAAACATAGCTTGCTCAAATGAATTATTTGGTCTTTCATCACCTACCACAATCGGATGCTGTTTCATGTATTTTTTAGGTGTATACGTTGTATCACCGTATTCATGCATGATTTCTGTCCAGCGTTCTGCCATACGGGCATAGAGAAACGCACTTTCCTTTGCCGCTTTGGCAACCTGGTCATTGCCTTGCGACAATTTCTGCACAGCGTAATCATAGACCTGCTTTTCTTCTTCGCTCAGCTGAGCACGCAAGCCATCATCCGTATTCCCTTTTTCTGCTTCTTTTGCTATAATTGAAGAAGAAGGAACATTTGATGTAGCAGATGCTGGCATACCGATTTGTCCGTCCCCAACTTTATTGTCGGATATAATCGAAACTGGGTTGCTGTTGGGAGTAACTGTAGACTGATTGGCCTGGTCACCATAAATCAAATGTTCTTTTTTTAATTCTTTCTTCAATGACTTTAGTCTTTTAGGAATAGCCGTGATAATATTGTATAGACCATTATTTGCTTGTACTTCAAAATAAACAGGTATAGATACACCATGTTTACTTTGTTTGGTACTTGGATATTTTACAAGAACATATGTATCATGTTTTCCTTTTTGGGGAGCCTTCCTCACGTAAATCGCATCAAAATTATTGGCTACATCTGCAATCAAATCTTCAATAGAATTATATCCAATGTTTTTAGCATCATTTTCATGAGCCTTGGCATGTAATAAACCACTTCCTTTTCCATTCTGGTTATATCCAACACGCAAGCGTATTGTCCCAGCTTTCAGTTCACCATGCGTAGCTTCTTCAATAGTCTTACTAATGATACCAAAATCTCTCGAGCCATCCGGCTTAACAATAAATTCATCCTTATCAGCTTCGCTCAGCGGTCTGCCCGATTCCGTGCGATACCCATCAGCAAGTTTCACTCCGCCATTGTCGGCGGCTTTTTTTGTGCCATTTTGCGTCAGATTATATGCCGCTTCCATATGCTGGGCTACCGTTTTTTCTAATGCTTGATAAGCTGCCGTGTCCTGCTTGACGCCCGGTGCTTTACGGGCCAGCCATTCTTTGGCATAGTCCTGCATCGTATATTCAGGGCCGCGTTTTTGCTTTTCGGCTTCAAAATCATCTACTTTGAAAACAGCTTCTCCTTTATGGTAGAGCGTATCCTGCAGTTTCTTGACTGCCTCGGTGTTGCTGTCTTCTTCTGCAACTTCCCCTTTATATATGACAGGTCGTCCCTGCTGCATCGTATCGGCAAAAATGGTTGGGGTGTTTCGGGTATCCCCTGTCATTGCCGTTTGCGGCTGCACGCTGCCTGCTCCATTTAGCCGCACGTTCTGGGCTTGTTCCGGAAGCATTGCCGGTGCCGTATGATTCTTTACAGCGGTTATGCTGTCATCCCTTGGCACTAAAGACGTATGGCCAATTATTGGTTGTTCCATAGACGCCCGTTCTCTTACTGCTTCCGCTGTTACATTGGTTTCGTCGGGAGCGGCCGGACTGTCGCTGTTTTCACGGAATGTTCCTGTTTCTTGGCTTTGTCCAGGAATGGTGTTGACATTCTGATTCGGAACAGCTTCGGTGCCGTTCGTCTGATTTTGACTTGTACGCCGACTCGTTTCATATGGCATTCCTCCTATAGGCTGTGACACAGGTCGCACCATACCCGCCTGGCTGCGTTCCCGTTCCAAGTTAGGTGTCTTCATGTCAAACCACTGGCGCGCAATCTGCGTCATAGCCGTTGTATCGCCTTTTTTCACAGCTTGTGATAATTGCTTCGTAATTGTCGCATTCTGCTGTACAGACGGCTCTTGAAGCAGATGTTTTACCATTGCTGTAATGGCCGCATCCCGTACCTGCCGGCCGTATTGTTGCTTGACAGCTTCTCTGTTTTCCTGTGTGTCCTGAAAATGTTCTTTACCCGTATCATCGACAGTAAACATCGTATCGAAAAGGTCTGCGTCTTTTCCTTCGCTGGCTGTATTCTTCAGTGCTTCAGCTGTATCCGGAATCGTTACATCTTCCCACTGGTGCAGCGCATTTTCAAAGGCATTGCTTTCCAAGTTTGTATTCAAATCGACACTCGACGATGCGTGTCCATTGCTGCCGTTCAAAATGCTTTGAATAGAAGGAGCCGCATGTTCTTCATTCCAATGCCCTTCTGCATCCCTTGTCTGGCCATAGATACCCGGTTCCACGTTGGAAAAATGGACGTTGTCACCATGCGCAAATTCTGCGCCTGCTTCTCCTTGGTATTCCGGAATGACAAACAAACCAACTGCCGGGCCGGCCTGTTCTAGCCACTTTCGGGCTTCCGGGTCATCGGCAATGCCGCCGGATATGTCAAAGGCCACACCGGCACCATGATTGCCCGAATCTCCTTCACGGTATGATGAAGAAACGATAAGATGCTGGCCAAACTTCTGATAACACAAGTTATCCAACACACGGAGCTTCATCCGTGTATCTTCTGTCAGGCCATCTACGTTACCGCTTTCATCGGTGAAGGCATCACTGTCAGGAAGCGTCAGACGAATGCCGTCATAGACAGCCCCGCTGCCAGAAGATGCCGTACTGCCCGCATTTCCTGTTGTTTCGTATGCAGCCTGCACCTTGGCGAGATAGTCCGCGTCACCGCCGCCGTTGTAATGTTCTACACCGCTCCACAGGTCGCCGCCTTTTTCTGCAATCTTGGCTTTCAAAACTTCAATACCGGCCATGGCATTTTCATAGGGGTCTGTCTGCCAGTTTGGATACTTATCTGCAACACCATAATTCTGCGCCGTTTCCGGTTCGATCTGAAACATACCGTCATGACCTGCCATATGGATTTCGTTGACATCACCGCCGCCGCTTTCTACGGCAGCTACGGCCAATGCCACATTGGCATCAAAATGCTGGTCATTTGCCGCTTGGATAACAGCATCTATATTCGAATTTCCAGTCCGAACCACCGTATCTGCCGATGCACCGGAATGGAATGCGGCAGCAGCCTGCCGTGCTTTTGCCGCTTCTTCTTGGCGTCGTGTTTCAGCAGTGGAAGCCACTACAGTATCATACGCCTTCTGTACTTCTTCCGGCGTACCGCTGCGGATGACACCCATAAGCCAGTTATAATTGTCTTCCCCGCCCATTTGGTCTACCGTGTTGTCATCCAAATACTGGGAAATAACAGATTTTTGCTGTTCAACACCTGCCGCTTCCTGCTGTCGCTGTTGTACGCCGGCAATGATTTCATCCGGTGAAGAAATGCCCGTTGTCGTGCCTGCCGCCGTACTAAACACGTTTTGGCTGCTGCCGCTGTTTTCTGCTGCATGAGCCGCCCGCTGCTGTACGCCTGCAATAATGTCTGCCGGTGATTTTACTCCGGTTTCTGTTGTATCGTCAGCTAAAAAAGTCGGGGAATTATTCAAATCGGAATCTATCGTTTCAGCATTTCGGGAAGCTACGCCATTGACAATTTCCTGCGGGGAAAATACGCCCGTAGCCGTCCCGGTACCGCTGAAATCCATCATTCCGTTCGGGTTGTCTGCAGCAGGGTTAGTTTGTTCTTCGGCAATATCTAAGCCGCCATTACCCCAGCTTTCACTTTTATTTATCGGCTGTAATGTTTTAGAAAATCCCTTCATAAAGTTTCCGGGAGCTCCCATAAATGCCGCGCCGACAGCCCCGGCACGAGCAGCCTTCAAGTCTTCATCATTCCAGGAAAATGGATTGAACCAGTTCGTGTCTCGTTCACCTTTTACATTGTCTTCCAAGGCATTTTGTGCGCCTTCTTGGTATCCTTCCGTAATAGCACTGGCAGGAGACAACAGACCGGCACGGGCCGCGCCTTTAGCGATGCGTTTTCGCAGACTGTCGTCGCTGGTGGATAGGATACGGCGGCCGCCAATACCTTTTGCCCCTTTCATGATATACAGTTCACCCGGAATAGTAAGTGTATCAAGCGCAATGTTTCTCGGAATAATAGCTTTGGCCTTTTCTCTTGCTTCTTCATCGCTCATACCGCTTTGCTTGAGGTCATACACGATGGAACCGTATTCAGCCATCGTATCGCCTGCCGTAGAAAGCGGACTGCGCATTACATCACCAATAAGGGCTTGTCCGGCTTTACTGGCAGCCAGTCTGCCCAATCCTATGCGGGATAATGCAGACGTAGCCGCTCTGGTACCGAGACCCACTGCCACTTCCGGTGCCAACAACGATAGCCCCATAATAGGAAGACTGGAGCCGATACCGTTGCCAATATCATTCGCCAAGCCGTTAGGGTTAAAAATATAGCTGTTGTCGCCATATTGGTCATCCCAATTTTTTCGGATGTTTGCTATACTTTTTTCCGCTTTTTCTGCATTGCGTAAAATCCAGTCGCTGTCTTCACCACCGGCCGCATTGCGTATGCCGCCGACCACGTTAGCCAAACCTTCTACGCCGCCGATCATACCTGCATAGGCATGCGGAATATTGTCTGCCGCCCACTGTGCGGCATTGTCCATACGCTCCTGCCGCACGCCTTCGTCTTCCAGTGCACCAAAGGCTCCTTCTGTCGGCGCACCGGGTGTATCAGTATATACGCTGTCACCAAGCGGTCTTGGTTGCCAGTTAGGGGCAATGGCTGTCGGCGTGAGTGCTTTCTTGATATCTTGAACTATCCCATCCAAAAGACCGCCGCTGCTTTCGCTAGATGTTTCTTCATCTTGGCTGTTGTCAGGCGTTATAATAGGTGAACGGTCAACATCTTCCCCACTGTTTATTTTATTTATAAACCAATCACTACCGTTTGACATGCTTTATCTCCTTTACCAATCAGGATAGTCATCAAAATTTAAATCTGAATTGTCGTTTCCTAGATATTGTTTAAGTAAATGTGATGGAACTTGCTGCCATTTTTGAGCTGCGTCATCATCCCTGCCTTGCATTTTAAATCGAAATCCTGCAAGCATAGCTGCCATGGCATACATAGTAGAAGCCATGGCATGGTCAAAATTATCTTTATGTTCTTGGGCATAATCTGTTAAAGCTTTATCTGCATTAGCCGCTTCGTCACTATAGGGGTCTGCCTTTATTGCGGCAAGTCCGTCATTGAATTTATTCATAACGTTGTTATATGCTTTTTGCACATCCTGTGGTATTTTTTCACTGCCGCCGGAACCACTGCTGGATTTGCCGCCGCTGCTTTTATAGGCTCCCCGTATTTTTTCTAAATCTTCTCTTCCCTTGATTTCGTCTTGCTGCAGCGCCCTTTGTATTTTCCCTTTTTGATCTATCAAAGCAGATTCGTTTTTGGCTCTATTATTGTCCGTCAGAATGCCGTACTGATAACGTTCTGCATTGTTTTGCGAATTAGCAGCTATCGTATTGCGTGCCTGATTGTTCTGCTTTGTTGTTGTCTGATAAATATCCGTCAAGGTACTTGGCATGCCGTACATCTTTGCCAGACCGCTGGCTGCATTCGGGTCTTCCCGCATCATCTGCATTAAAATAGCCGTGCCGTAGTTGTTCATGATATTATTGGCTGGGTCCACACCGTATTCCGTAAAGGCGTTTTCAAGGCGAGTCAGCCGCCCTGCCTGATACCTGCCGGCTAGTTCAGCGGCAATGCGGCGGCTGGTATCTTCACCAAATCCCCGTGCTTTTAAGCGGTCATAGACATCGTTATAATAGTCTTCGCTGTTTTGGTCTTCGTTGAGAATATGCCGCACGCCGCGATACCCGTCCAAAGCTAAGGCAGTTTGAGCATCTCCCAACGTTTTATCCGCATCATAGGGAGACAAATCAATGCCTAATTGCTGAGCCAGCGACCGAATACGGCCAGCTCCCTGCGACGCTTCCGCTTTGCCTTTATCATCATGGGCTTTATCGGCTACTTCCCAGGCATTTTTATACGCAACTAGCTGAGAAGCCAGCTGCCTGCCGTCTGCATCCAGTGCAGGTTTGGGAAGCTGTGCTGCCATTTCCTGTTGGTTAATCAAGTCACCGCCAATATTAGGAAGTCCTTGGGCATCTGCTGCCCGAAATACATTCGCCGCCGTGCTCATTGTCTGAGGGGCGGCATCAGCGAAAAAATGGCCGGCTACATTTAGTACATCTCCCGCATTGCCTGTGCCATTGGCAATATTTTGCAGCGAGTTTGCTGCCCCCAGCAAGCCCAATGTCTTCATGGCTGTATTCGTTTTATTGGCGGCGGACTGGCTGCTATTGCCTTGGGCCTGGCTTACAGTCTGACTGCCGCCTAAATTTCCCAGTAATTTAGGGGCTGCGTCTGCCTGCTGGGCCGCATTGGCCATCGTACTGTCAATGGCAGTCGTCCCGGCGCTGGTACCCGATTGAATTGCCGGATTGTTGAGCGGTGTCCCCATAGCCTGGCTCCACGCATTATCTGCCCAGTTTCCCTGATTTTGATACATTAAATTTCTATCCAAAACATTGCCGTCAGAAAGCTTCAGATACCGGTTATCCGTATCTCCGTTTTCCGGGTGCAGCTCACTGTCCCTGGCCTTGTTGTCCTGCCAAGCATTATATCTATTCAATGCATATTTGCCTAACGCATAGCCAATTGCCGTTGGTAAATCCATTTTTTGTGCAGCCAAGACGTTGGTAATATTGGCTAAATTTTGATTCTGATTTTGATTGGGATTTTGCACCATCTGCATTCCTTGGATATATGCAGGCACAAATGTAGATGCCATTGTCGATTTCCTCCTTTTTTATAACGCACCCAGCAGGCCGCCCAATAAACCGCCGCCGCTTGTCTTCTGCGTCTGCGAGCTTGTCGTCGTGCCTTTGCCCGCCGCAGCGCTCAATGCTCCCGTAGTCGTTCCGTTGAGTCCAATAGATGCGTTCCACAAATTCAGTGCCGGCTGCTGGGCCGCTTCCTGATTGGCAGCTGCCGCAGTCGTTCCGGCCGTCGCCTGATTAATTTGATTGTCGTATAAATTCTGTAATGTACCTATATTATTAGTAAAACTGTTTGCCATCGTATCCGATACGTTTTTATCAATATCATTGAGTCCCTGCGTCATGACGCTGCTGTTGATGACACCATTTTTAGCCGCGTCATTCAGCAGCGTGCCGTAGCTTTGCTGTACACCGCTTTTCACCGTGCGCAGCATATTATTGAGATACTCCTGCGGTAATTGGCCTGCTGCCAGATTGTTCAAACCTTGCTGGGCATTTTGAATCGTCTGCTGCTGTTGATTATTCAGCCCGTTAAAATCCACCTGAACCGCACCAATACTATTCTCTAAAATATTCCTAGCCACATCATTCAGCCACAACGCATTCGGCGCAATCGCATCGGCATATTTTGCCTGTGCTTTCTGCAGCTGCAGTTCATATTCAGACGGTGTATATGTTGACGAATTATTCACCGTCGTAGACCCGCCTTTATGCCGCTGCAAATCAAAATGAAAAGGAATCTGCATCAATTCACCCCCCAAGTAATATAATATTCACGAATGCCTCCCAAGCTCATCACCTCAGCCGGAGATGCTACAAACCACTGTCCGGTATATTTTTCTTCACCATAGTACCGTTCCCCAATAGGTGTGTATTCCACCTGCCGTATATCTATGTGCAGCAGCCGCAAATACGGCTTGATTGGCCGAATACAGTACGTAGCGCAAACATGATAGCCCAGTGCCTGACAAAGAAATTCCACCAGGTACCGCCAAAAATGAATATCGCCGCATAGCTGATACACAACCACCATTTGCAAGTCTGTATCCACATGTATTTCACAAAACCCTTTATCGGGGAAATAAAAAAGTTTATACCGTCCATCCGGCACAAACTTGTCACCCGTCTTTTTGTTGTATACTGCAATCCATTCTGAAAGCGTCCGTCGTTTCATTTCATCACCTTCGCCGCTTTGAGCATCTCAATCAACTCATTTACTTTATCCGCTACGACAGCTGCTGTTAATGCGTCGCCACTTGCCGTAATATCAGATACAGTTTTCTGCTGCAGTATACCGGATTCCCCAACAGCTAAAAGCAGCACTGTCACAGATTTTGCCAGCTTTGATGCATCAATCGTATTTTCTGCGATTTTCGTTCCCGTAACCGAACCGTCTGCAATCTTTTCACTTGTAACAGCTTCATCTGCCAGTTTGTCTGTAGTAACGGCCCCGTCGGTCATTTTCTTATCCGTGACAGAACCATCCGAAATCTTATCTTGCGTAACCGAACCATCCGCTAACTTATTGCTAGAAACGGAGCCATTTTGAATACTGTCTGCCGTAACCGACCCTTTCCATATGGTTGTCGGCGTCACCATTTGGTTCTGTACTATTTGCCACAGCCCTTTCAGCAGCTGTTCCTTTCGGTATATAGGTTTTTGAAACGGTGTTTGATAAGAAACTCCTGCCAATGTACAGGCCCAAGCATACAAAAACTGTTCTTCTACTGTCTGCGGTGTCGGCAGCCCGTCAATAATTTCCTTATTGGATTTCTTGGCACCCTCATCATAGACGGTTTCCGGATTGCCCGCATTCGACTGGGAAGGCGGGTTGATAATGCCGGATGTATCTGTATTACCCGTATTGCCTGTATTACCTGCATCTCCCATATTTCCTGAATCAGACGGTCCCGGATTCGGGGTATCTGAACCGGAAGGGCCTAAAGGAACACTATCCCCTTCAACGCCTACGGTTTGATATACTTTCACCGTGCCGGATACACTGCCATCCAAAATAAGCACCGTGCCTACTTCGTACTCTGTTTGGTCGCTTCGCCAAACACCGTCAGATGCCGTATGGGTTACTTTTTTCCAGGTAACAGACCCATCCTGCCACGTGTCGTCGGTACTCCATGCCGCATTCTCTACAGGTCCCCATTTGTTGCTGGCATCTGTAGTACCTGCTTTGATACAAGTCACGATAAATGTATTGTCAAAAATCGTATCGCCAGTCTGGTACGCTGCACCGGGCGTTCGCCATTTCATTTCAAACTGGCCTATGTACTTGACCTTCAAGGTACCGTCCATGCCCACTTCATTGATTTTCAAATCCGGCCCCAAGCCATAACTGTTTGCCGTTGTTCCTTTAGCCATTTACACGCTCACCTGCTTGTCCCGTTCTATAATAGTTGGCTGCGGATTCCCTGCATGACAAAAATATCCTGACGCAAATTGACGAAACCGGTAACACTGCACATTATCTACTTTAATATTCCACTGTCCTGTCGAATTGAATTTAGTCGGTATATCGGTTCCTGCTTCCCAAAAGGCAAATACATCTCCTGTGCCTTTCATATTGGTGCCAATGTTTTCCAGCACCGTTTGGGACGGCAGTTCCAGTTTGCCGTCAAACACGCATTTATAATGATTGCCGTTATACGATACAATATCCCCTTGATTGAATGTCGTCTGTGCTGCCCATTCCTTCGTTGCTTCTTCCGTCGTATTCTGCCAAATAATATCACCGTCAATACAGCAGCCATTCCCCGGAACCGGAATAGAGCCGCTGGTGGTGCCATCCTGATCGACCAACTGATAGACCTGCAGAACACCGCTTGCGTCATACGAAAGGCAGTATGCATCCCGGCTCCACCACGTATTTGGAGCCCAGTCCTTGCCAATAAATTCGATTTTTGCCGTACCTTCCGTAAAGTCTTTGAGCCAAGGCGTATTCAACGGTGGAATATCGTTGAGCTTACCGGCACTCACTACACGGTACAAGCGATGGTCGGCATATACAATATCTCCTTCTGCAACACTCATAGACGCTGTAAAATTTTTGGTAATAAAAGAAGATGCCGTACCCATATACTGCCAATAGCACGCATCCAGATTTTTCGGATATACATCTTCCCCTTCAATGGCTTTGCCGCTCGTATGCGTCGGCCGCCAGCCATTGGATGTACCGGCAGTCTGGCACTGATAGCAGTATACCGGCAGCCAGTAGGAAGATTCTGTAAAGCAATAGTCATTTACGGCATAGGCTCGTGATGCTTCCCAGCGTCCGCGCGTGACATGCTTTGCTTTAGCCGTACCGATTGTAAATTCATTGCCGCTGTAATCGCTCGGCGCATTCGTATCAGCAGGTGTCGGCAGTTCGCCGTCTTGTGTCACCAAGAAATACTGAACATCATAAAAGCTCGTCTTCTTATCAGAATCCAGAAACTTTTTATATACACGAATAAACTGCCCCTGTTTTACATGCAATTTACTCGTATCTCCATCATCAGTCCAGTCTACGCCGCGGCCAATATATTTCCATACCAATGTGCCTTTCGCGTCATTGCCCAAATCGCGGCTGCAATCAGCCAACACGGATGGCCCTTTCGTCGATGTCGTACAATTTCGTTTCCCAGCAATCATAAAATAAACTAAATACGTGTCCGGATTATAACTGTAAAAATGACAGTCACGAATCACTACTTCAGGAAAACGATAGCTGTCCAATGTCGAAACAGCTTCCGGACTGAATTCGATTTTGCACACATCAAATTCGGCACCATCGGGGTCTTTCAGATAGGCATTACAGTTGGAAATAAATACTTTTCCTTCAAAAATACGTCCATATGTCAGGTTAAATTCCAAAATATGCGCATTGGGGTAGCTGTCCGCATCCAATTTATTGACATAGAAATTAGAGTTGGTAATCTGCACAATGCCTCTGCCTTCGCCAATCTGAATAGCATGATTAAACAAATTGCATTGGTCAATATACAGGTTATAGAAATAGTTGTGTATATCCAGCCGATTAATATTCACTCTTTCGATATGAATATCTTTGACGCAGTTCATCGCCGTTGCGCCCCAGTAGCCTTGTACGGAAATATCATGCAAATGCAGCTGCAGGCAGTTGGTTGCCCGAATGACATATCCGGATGTCGCATTGGCACTGCCTTGTTTTTTACCGGCAGCATTAAAGCCAACAATATCACTGACTTCGGCATTGTAGCAGCCCCATATGTAAATCATCGTATTCTTGAAGACCGTATTGTGCATCTGCGTACTGTCCGGAATAAAATTAAAGCCGCTGATGTGGGCATTATGGCATTTGCACCATAAGACACTGCAGTACTTGTTGGCTGTCGTCTGCAGCTTCACATCGCACCCTTTGAAGTAATAGTGCGTAGCCGGAAGCATCGTATAACTGATAGTGAAGTGAGAATCCACGGTCTGCGTAGAGACTTCATGCGTATTATAATCGGATACTGTAGAACTGATTTCCAAGCCTCCCGGTTTATTCCAATCATACGTAAACGGAGATGTCAGCAGTCCGTCTGTCGTATGCAGCAGCAGTTCATAACGCGGTTCGGAATACAAATAGCCGCCGTCATCACGAACAGCATACGGATCTTCTTTCAAAAACAAAAGCGAATTCTGATACAATTCCGTATCATTGCCCTTGGTATTGATGACAAAATTATCCTTCAAGAAGGTATCTGTCGTTTCTTTTACCGGTTCATACGTGAAGTAGTCTTCGTCATTATCTCCCCAAAGATAAAAGCCAAACCAGGCAGCATTATCATCTTTTATCAGCAGTTCAGACCCGGACAAATCGATATTGCCGCTGCAAATAATAGGGTCGTTATTATCCTTGCGTATAATCCCTTCATGATTTTCAACACGAATAAAATATCGTTTCCGTCCGCTGACCGGCTCCAGCGTATAGTTGTCATGCTGGTACCGATGACAAAGGCGCAGCGCCGTTTCATCATCGGTTTCGCCGTCCAGTTTAGCTCCAAATTGACGGTAATTGACAACCGTATCCGTAATAACGGCATAGAGATGTTTATGTTTAATAGAAGAGCCGTCATAGACAGGAATAGGCTGTCCGCTTCCGTCCAATTTTTTGACGTATTCGCCCGTTTCCGGGTCAATTTCCGGCGTGCCGTCCCGTTTATACACCAGCTCATATTCAATCTCATCGGTTTCTCCCAAATCAATTGCCCACGGGAACGCACTGGCTGACCACAAATACCGGCAAACATACGACGCACCGCCGCCGTCATTTTCGGTATAATACCCAGATAAAGCAAACTGAGTACCTTCCTTTAAGTTGGTTGTCCCATTATTCTTTAACGCATCCATGGTTTTAAACGTCAATAGACCGCTGCCGCCAGTACTTTCACTGCCGCTGCCTATGTCGCCATTATTCAAAATATCGTAAATATGCTCTATTTCCTGATTGTGTTTTCGAGACGCTGTATATATATCATCACGCCCCTGTCCCAAATCCAATAAAGCAATCGGCTTATACTTCATCATCTCACCTCCTATACTTCTACCATGTCATAGCCAATGTAATTCAGTATAAATGCATAGCCGCGCCCTTCTATCCGGGCAGGAATCCGCGGCGCCCGATAGATGCCACGGGCACGAAACATGATAATACCTGTTGGCGTGACATGTGCCGGATTCATAAAAACATCTTCGTTGTTTTCATACAGCCCCGGACTAGCAGGAATCTCTGCCGCCGCATGCGGACTAGCCATATGCTGTTCACTGCCTGGCTTACGGGAAGGAAATGCATAACGCAGCTTGCCAACCGTCAGCATACCGTGGGTATCTTCACTGTATGTACTATACGGTGTAATTCCCATCATGACTTTTTTTACAAGAATCTGCCGCTGGCTCAGATTGGTCTTAAAATGAACGTTAAAGGAAAGCGGCTCCCCGCAATCTGTAAAATCATCAATAAAATCACAGACCGCATTTTTCCGCACCAAATATACTCGGTTATCCGCGTTGATAATGTCCACAACCGGATAGACAAAGGTTCGTTCAAAAAAGCCGCCTGTATTGCAGTCCATGACCAGTACATAATTCGTGTGTCCAATAAACCACAGCTGGTTCCACGCCGGGATATACCGGAGTTTGGTATCCGTCGGCAGCGCATCAATTTCACGGCTGATTTTTTGGCCGATATTGACCGGTTTCATATCTCCATAATCCTGCGTTGTCGTGATACTCTGCAGCGTATTGTTGCCCAAAATAATGACGTTGGTGCCAATATTTGTAAAACCCGTCGTGCTGCGGCAGTAAATATTTCGTCCCAATTCTGAAATCTTCCAATCCGGATATTCATTCTGCAGCCGAAATACCATGCCGTTGTCTTTGATAAATAAAATATCCGACGATAAGTTGATAGCTCCCATGATTTTGCCGCCAACTTTATACCCGATTTGAGCAAATAGCGCCGTGCTTGGGTCATTGCTTTCCTGTTTCCAGTTTTCTTCATCGCCCACAGCAGAATACAATACCTGGTCGCCGTCATCAAATGTAAGTACACGTCCGGAACGGGTATACGCCCCTTTGCAGTGCTCCGGTGACGCATCCAGTGTTTTCAGTGATTTGCCATTGTAGTACTGCAGTTTACCGCCGCTGGCAATAATTACGCCGCTCTCCCACAATGTCGTGACAACTTTTTCTTTGCCTGTCAGCTTGCCTACATCATTGATATGAATAAAGTCCTGCGTCGCGTATACATGATAATCTTCCGTAAACAGCAAAAACGTTCGATTTAATACATCATATGCCGCATTGGTTACATCTACGTGTATCGTACACAGTCTTCTCAGCCCTTTGCAGGTTCGCAACAGGCCGGTATTTCTATCTACTTCCATATTTGTACAGATGCTCAATTCGTTTTGTGCAATGTCGCTGTCAAAATACGATGTATTCAAACCGCCCGTAAAATCAGACTGAAGAACCGTCTGCTGATTGCCATGTTTTGTCGATAGTTGCATAGACTCACCACTTCCACTGATACATATGATGATGATTCCAACCCCTCGGCATTATTTTACAGCCGTCATCCCAATAGCCTTTAGCCTGCACTTCCATAGGAGTCAAATCGCGCACCAATTGTTCTGCCTGCGCCATAATAGAAGATAAAATATTTTGTTCTTCATTGACGCTGTATTCATCAGCAACCGCCGCCCGGATGCCCACATATTCAATCAAAATCTGATCTAAATCTGTAAGAAACGGCGATGCATCTTCCAGCGCCAGCAATTCCATATCCGGAATATAATCAATGACATAGCTGTGTTTTTGCGTATCAACTGGAAAAAAACGCAGGCGTTTTAGTCCATCCAGATAGCAGCATCGAGGAGAACCGCTGTATGCTTCATCATCCACCATTTGGCGGCTGGTAATCAGGAGCTGTTTTTTATCCAATGTGACATTGACCAACTGGGACACCGGTTTTAACAAATACACACTGTCTTCTCCTGCCCGCAGCGTACCTGTCATGGTTTCATCCAGCAACATCGGATTGATGGACATAATCATCCGCCGCAGGATACTCACGCCATCGTTTAAAAATTCCAGCAAGTTTTCGTCACTGTATCCCACGCCTTGTTCGTCATGAATACGGGTACGGACCCGCTGGATAATATCTTTTACATTCAGCATAAACCGCACATCCCTTTTATAAGAAAATGGGCGGTACTGCAGCCGCCCATATCTTACAATCAATCATCTACCGAGGACGTAATAACATTGATGACGCCAAAATCAGATAAATTGGTGCCGTCAAACTTAAACTGTGTTTTGGCTACACCAAAGATGCGGCCAATCGAAAAGCCTTTCTGGTTATGGTAGTCGAAGTCATCTTCCTGCCAAGTCGGTTCCGAACCGGCTGCCAGTACGCCTGCCTGTGCGCCCAAGAAAAGTGCATGCCCCGTTTTTACATCTCCGGTATCACGAATGCACTGTTCATTTTCATGAATGACGACGCCTTCATACGTACCCAAAGCCCCCGTGAAAATCGGGTTGTCATCGCCGCGTTCCTGAGCATGTTCCTGTGCCTGCAGCCACTTTTCATCCTTGCGCAGGTCGCGAGCCTGCCACGGGTCGATAATCATGACGTAGAATTTTTTGCCATTGACGCTGACCGGACGAATTTTGGCATTCGTATCTGTCATAGCAATACGTTTCGCCTTACCAATGACATCTGTCGAAAAAACATCCGCCGCAGTAATTGCAGAAGCAGCCGTCTTGCCGCCAGCATATACGACACGGTCTTTGGTCGGATTCGCAGACAACTTTTTAAAAAACTGCCCGTCAATATACTCTGTCAGCCAGTTGGACAACGCCGTTTTGGCATCTTTGCGCATATCGGCAGAAGTTTTCTGTTCTTCCATTTTACCTTTCAAGCGAACAGCATTGCGAATCTGGTCAACGGTAACCGTAAAATCACGGTACTGCATGGCTTCTTCGTTGCCTTCCAGTGTGTTGTCACCGGTAACACCGTCACCTTTTAATTTCATAAGCAGGCGCATAGTAATAGAATCCCCTGCTTCTTTCTTTAATTCTTCTTTGACTTGGATAATGTTGTCTACACCAGAGCCCATAAATTTACCAAAAAAGATATTATTAAGAGCGGTTGTCCATGTATCTTTCGCCCAAGCTTTTTCCACCAAGTTCTGTGGAATTGTTGTTACTGCCATGTTGCATCATCCTTTCGTTAGCTAGTAAATGAGCCGTTCAGCAAGATAGTTTTGTATTCATCCGGAATTTTTTCCCACGGTGTCGTATCCAGCAGATGCTGCAGTGACGCAACCGTAAGAGCTTTTCCGTCTGTGCTGGCGGCTCCTTCAATCTGTTGTGAGCGGGGCTGTTTATTGGCCGCCGCAATTTTCTGTTTTGTTTTCGCAATGTCCGGCTGTACAGGGGCTGCCTCCGGCTTATCTTCAGCCTGCGCCTTTTGATACGCCTTTTTGGCTTCTTTAAAGTAATTCACGACACTGTATACTTCTGCCGGACTAGCAATATTCCGCTGGATGCGGGCATATGCGCTGCTAATAATTTGTTGTTCCGTTGGCGTTTTTGTTTGAAAAAAATCATTGACAGCAAATTGCTGTACTGCCGCAAAATTATCATCCTGCATTTCTTTGTCGGCAAAATCCTGATATTGCTGCATCAGCTGCTGGTGCTGCTGCAGGAACATCATCTGCCGCTGCTGCTGACGTTGTGCCTCTTGCTGAATCTGCCCCAAAATCATATTGCGGCCCATAGCGACAGCAGTATGCCAGCGCTGCTTTTTCGTATCGTCATCGTCAGCATATTCCAGGTTGTCCACATCTTCTTTAGACATGCCCGTCATTTTCATGGCTTCTTCCTGGGCTGCCGCTTCGATTTTCCCTGCAATTTCCGGTGTCAGCGTAAATGCCGCTTCCGGCATGGGACGCTGCATCGGAGCCGACGGCATGGGCTGTACCGGCTGCGTTGTCTGCTGTGCAGGAACTGTTTTTTCTCGCTGTTCCTGCATTTCCTTCAGCTGTTTTTCAGCCGCCTTGAGTTTATCATTGACCTGCTTAAAACGGGCATACGGAATCGGCTGTTTGGGAGTTTCCAATACATCGTCTTCTACTTGTTTGTTTTCGCTGTCAGCATCAGCGTCGGCGTCTGTATCGTCTTCCGTTTCCGGTTCAGCTGCAGCCGGTTGCTGAGAGTCAGCAACTGCCGGAGCTTCTTTCGTTTCCGTATTTTCCGCTTCCTTCATGATTTCTCTGGCAATATCCGGCGATACACCATCCAATTCTCCGGGAATTTCCGGTTCTGCCGCCGGTGTCTGCACATCTTCAGCAATAGATTCGCCAGATTCCACAGCTGGTTCATTTGCTGCTGTTTCTGCAAATAACTGTAAATTCATTTCTTCGTTTGCCATAATGTTCTCCTTTATTTAACGTCCTGAGACGAATCACGACCTTCTCGATGTCGGCTCGAATAAATGCAATATAAAAAGGCTGCCGCCCCACAAGCAACAGCCGTAATTGGTTATTTTAATAATGCGTATAAATCAAGCAATGCCTTCACCCGTTCCACTTCTCCCTGCGACGGCGGTGTATTATGTGCTTTCGCTTCACTGGCCATCTGCAGTCCCAAATCTACAATAGCATTCTGCAGTGTCTCGATTTTAGGCGTCTTGCTTTCATCCTTACAAGCGGATTCTGTTTTGACTGTCGTACGTGGCATGTATATTCCTCCCCTTTTATACTGCCGGTGTCTGACCGGCCATCAATGATTTAACAGCAGCCGCTGTCAGCGGTTTTGTCTGCCCTGCAGGCGGTGTATTCGCTGCAGCTGCCTGCGCAGCTTGTACTTGCCCATTAGCAGCAGCTGATTCCTGATTAGCGGAAGGCTGCTGCTGTTGCTGTCCCTGTAAGGCCTGCTGCAGCTGCAGCGACTGGCTTGCTTGGGCTTTCGCCTGCTGTTCGGCAGCAAACTGCGGAAACATTTGCTGTACGAAAACCTGCGTCGCATATTTGGCAATTTCTGGGTCAATCAGCCCCTGCTTAGCAGCCATAGCCAACTGGATTGGAAGCGGCGCGTCTTTATACGTGATGCTCTGGTTCATGTTCTGCTGCTTCATTAGCTCCAGCTGCATTTGCTGCTGTGCTTGCTGCTGAGACTGCTGTGCCTGTGCCTGCTGCCGCTGCTGCCAACGCTGCTTAATTGTTTCTTTATCCGGCAAATCAGACAAATCCAAAATAACGTCAAATACCAAATCACCGGGAATACCCAATTTACTGACCGCATCCACCAAGCCCCACATCTGCGCTTGCCGCTGTGTCGTACTGGCCTGTGTATCTGCAATGACAATATCAAAATCCCCTTGGGATAAATCATTCAGCGTCTGATGAATTGCATTCCCCAATGGATCTTGCTGCACGATTTGCTGGTTGACACGGATAAACTGCTGTCCATTCGTTCCTTCTACACGATAGACCTTATCCTCTGTGTAATACTGCGGAATAATTCCTTTATGACCGCGGCTGCCCCACAGCCTATAGGCAATTCCCTTTTTGGCTTTGCGCAGATAATCAAAAATGGATGCCAAGTGTGTAATAGCCTGTTTCTGCTTCAATTCAATAGCACGGCCGCTGGATGAAGATTGAATATCCGTACCCATTAAGGCTTCATTAATACCGGAAATAGACCGAATATCCTCTGTTGCCATTTGTTCCTGCTGAATAACGGCTGTCGGCGGATTGACCAGCTGCCGTTCCCGAATTTTGCTGATACCACCAGGACGCACTTCAGCAAAATAACCGGGAATATTCCCTTTATCCCGGAACCGTTCCTTTTGCATCGGGCTCATGGCATCTTCTTCGATCCAGCCGCCGCCATTGCTGGCACTATTTAAAATATGCAGCTGCTGCACGCGCCGCTTATTGATTTCCCGCTGCGGGTCCTTCAAGTCCCTGACAATGCCGGCCGGAATATCTCCTTCGCCGAAATGATATACTATCAGCGGTACAAAAGGCAATTCACCGTGTTCATAAGGGCTTTCTATATCTTCCAACAAAATATTTTCAATAAAAGCAGCTACCCGAACTTTGTCGATCAACACCGTTCGCACGCCTTCAATGCTGCCGTTTAAAAACATGGGTATCTGTACATCCGCTTGCTTGACGGTTGTTCCATCTGTAAGATAAAAGAATGTTTCTTTGACCTTTTCTTTGTACCAGCATTCGCATAACCGTACTTTATGGGTTTGCCGCTGATACCATAACGGTTCGTGTCCTTCCATTTCCTGCGCGGCATTATCTCGTTCTGCACTGTCATACTTGGCAGTCTGCACATCAATGACATCGGCAAATTCCGGATACACTGCCTTTAGGTCCTCTTTATCTACCCATTTAGCCCGTATCATATACCTGGCGTCACTATAATCAGGCTTGCGTGCTTCCGGGTCTACATACATTCCAAAAGGGTCTTCCCGGCGGACATACGCCTCACCGTCATTAATAGCCGGGTCAAACTGATAGCCTACCTCAAACCAACCCAAGCCACAGATAGCCGCATCCAAAAACACTTGTGATTCATTGCCGTCATAATCGCAGCGGTCCATAATATACTTCGTGATTCCTTTGCGAACCTGGCAAAGCTCCATATCATCATTGGTGCGCGGCAAGAAATCTATATCGTACCGATTCAACCGCTGATACCCGCTAAGCAGATTAATAATCGGCTTGATGCGGTTAATCGTAAGTGCTGGCCGACCGCTTTCCATCAGCCGAGCTTTATCGGCATCCGTCCACTGTTTACCGGCTACAAACTCATAGTCTTCCCTGGCTTCTTCCCGCCATTCCTGTGCCTTATCAACAGCTGCCCGGAACCAATCACGGTATTTTCTGATTTCACTGTTCGCTTTTATCGTATCTTCCGGCGTTTGCCTATTCTCCATTTTCTCACCCCCTTATACAGCCCACACGCTGCTGCAGTCGTCATGCTGGTACCGGTCATGCTGGGCTGCCGGATGCGGCTTCGTCGGCGTCCATGGGCGGCTCATGCACGCATACGCAATCGTGTCTGCTGCATGGTCTTCCCCTTTGGTATCATACAATTCAGGATTATTCTTATCATGCGCCAGCTGCGGCATTGTTCGTATTGTATGGATACAGGTACTGAAAAAACGCAGTGCCGGTACCTGTTCACCCTGCTTGTTCTTTGTCCCAATAAGCCGCTGCTTAATAGCGTTGCCGCCTTCCACGCGTCCTTTGCTGCATTCACCAAATGTAACTAAGTGATGGTCACAAAGGATCGTGTTAATGGCTTCAGCAATTGTCGGCCCGGTCACACCCGTACGAGCCCAGCAGGCATTATCCAATACGCCATAACTGACATTCTCTGAAACTGTTTCTGCCTTGACAATACGCATCGCCACTTCTTCGGCCGTTTCGCCTGTGCCGACATTCGGCTTGCCGCCCCAGCCATAAAGCTCACGATAACACCAAAGATTGCCGTCATAATCGACAGCAAACCACAGTACACAATAGGGTCTTGCCTGCCCCCAGTCCATAGCCCGAAACCGCATCCATGATTTCGGAACTGCAAATGGCTCTACGACATGCAAATCAGAACGCCATTGATTGAAATACTGCCCTGCCGCTACGCCCCAATCTCCCAATCCGGCTACTTTATATCGTTCCGGGTCCAACTCCTTCATTTCATCAAACAGCAACAAGTCTTCTTTCGTGAGCCATTCATTGCATGTATAGTTCGTCGTCATAGCCAGTACATTATCATGCGGTATATCAAAAAAGCGCGACTTCAGCCAGCTGCTGGAATCCCAAGGGTTGAACGTCAGGGTCCACTGAATAAAATAGCCCGGCGGCATCTCACCACGCAGGCTTTCATCAATCGTTGCAAAAGATGCTTCATCTTTCACTTCATACGCTTCTTCAAGCCATCCCCAGCACAATACGCCTGTAGCTACCGTAACGGATGTTGTCTTTAGCGGGTCATCCAAACCGCGAAATAAAATCCGCTGCCCCGTCGGAATATAAATCATCATCAAAGGCGATACCTTTATCTGCCATAGATGGTCTACTCCCAATCGGTGAATTGCCCATTTCAACTGTGCAAAACACGAATCAGCCAAACTGCTGTACGTCTGCCGTACTACCAATGTGTTGGCCAACGGGTATTTCATCATGCGATAGATGATATTCAGCGATGTAGTCGCGCTTTTCTTGCTGCCGCGGCTGCCTTTGACTACGCGATACCGTTTTTTGCATCGCCAAAATTGATTATAGCCGCGCCCTACTATTGCTTTTAACGATTTTTCAACAACCTGCTTGGGTCGTTTTGACATCGTCACATCACGTCCTTAATCCTCTAAATCATCCAAATCATCATGAATAATAACCGGCAGTGCTCCCTCTACGCTAAGGTCTTGTTTATCGCGCCAGTATTGCGGTTTACGGTTCTTCAGCCAGAAAATCTGAGCCGTAACGCTTGGCTGAATATGCTTAGTAACTACTTTAGTTACAATCATTTCCTGCTGTTCTTCATTCCACTCACGCGTTACCTCATCTACCGAATATCCCAAAGCCGCTTTACGCAAGGCGTTTTCTACCTGCCGGTCTGCTGTATCCTTTCCCTCTTTTAAGGACTCCGAAATCTCCGAAAACTTGTTTTTCCATGCATACAATGTTGACGGCGTGATACCCATATTAGCCGCAATTTGTTCATCTGTTAGTCCGTCAAGCGCCCATCCCTGCAAGCGAAGCAGGTTTTCAGGCTGCAGCCATTTTTCGTATTTTCCTTTAGCCACGGTATCACCTCCCCAAAAGGCCGCCTATAGTGACATTCCTGCAGTATGCACAACATCAAAGGATAATTGCTCTTTCGTGCCGTATACAATGGACATCGTATTATGACCACTGTCAGCTGCAGCCATAATGCCTTGAATTGCCGTTTCCAATATAGCCCGGCATTCACGATTCAATGTATCTACTACAATAGCCGTTATACCTTTGTCCACACAATACCGCGCCCGTTTCGCATAATGAAGCAACCCGATGACAGCTGTTTGAGCCACAGCACTTACACCGGCACACGTCAGGCTATCAGATGCATGTCCCTGCAAAACAAATCCAATGTACCGTTTTTGTTTGTCTCTAATAATCATCAATTGCAGCATGCATGTATTCCTTTCTAAAATTGGCAGGTGCAGAAGGATTTGAACCTTCATCTGCAGTTTTGGAGACTGCCGTGCTGCCATTACACTATGCACCCATGAAAAAAAGGCCACGCAGCATGTACGTGACCTTTTCCCTTATTCTGTTTTCATCATTCGCTTAGCCCGTTCCGGGTCTTTCTTGACGATAGAAGCAAACTCTTTAATCATTGCCCATTCGTCATCAAACGCTCGCACCTGGTGCTGTTTACGCTGAACGCTGATTTCTTTTGTGCTTCCTTTAGGGCGACCTGCACCAGGCCGTTTTCCTCCCCAATTATTGCTATTCACATCGTACACCTACCTTGTAGGCAATATAACCGATAACTCCTATGCCAGTTATAATAGTCAAGGCATTTATATGCCCGTTAGCGGCTACACTTGCTATCCATAATGCAACGATGCTTAAATAGCCTTTCCCGATACGGTTGATTATTTTCTTCATCTCAATTATAATGAACGTAGGTCGGAAGTAAGGCCCGTAAGCCTTACCCCCTTACAAAACTACTTGAGAGAACGTTTTCTTGCTTTGCGCTTGCTCCGCTTAGCTTGAGAACGTTCTTTCTTTTTGCGGTCTTTCCATTCATGGTACCACTTCCATGAAGTGTATCCCAAAACAACCGCACTCGCTAAATCCTGTACGTTCATTACTTCACCTCCTTTCATAATTATATTATACCATATCTTGATTTATTTGTCGAGTTATTATTTCAAGAACAGTATAATTTTATGAAAGGAGTTTTTTATACGCAAAAGACAGGCTGGTTGTCATTAGCCTGTCTTTTGTCGGTTATTCTTTGTGTCTGATTATAAGGAGTTGTGGCTTTGAGAACGCTCATGTTTTCCTTCTTTCCACATATACAGTATATCATACTATTCCTGCTTTTTCTTGTCATAAATTTGTCACAAATCTGCCCAAAACTGCTACAAAAAAAAAGTTATCCACAATTTCCGGTCAAAAATACCAATGCACTCTGTACAGGTATCGCTCCCGGCCCAAACATCATGCCCGCCAGTATTTCTAATACTTTATTGGCTCGTTTCCGGCAAAATCCAATACTGCAGTTGGCACATCTTGCCGTATTTTCCCACGACTGCCCGTCAATAAAGCGAGCCTGTATAATCTGCCTATCGGATGCGGTCAGTGCATCCAGCGAGCGATTCAGACGCTTCATGAGCGGTTCTATATGGCTTAAATCTGTCTGCAGTTGATGAATACGTGCACATAATTCTTCTTTTTGAAAATATGCCTGTTCCTGCGGGCTGTGCAGTTCTCCGCTTCCGCCGCAGCCGCCGGCTGGAGATAGCACAGGAATTTTAGGGACTGCAGCCATTTGCATTTTGCTTTGACATTCTTTGATTTCTTCTTGTATGTTTGCCATATATACGGCAAATTCGTTATATCTCCGCAAATATTCCCTTATCGAAACAACGTAATCATTATGATACATGCCTATCTCCCTCCGTGTTTGCTATTTTCTTCTCAACATTCTATTGCGCTGAATCGCTTCTATATATGCTTCTTCTGCTTGCTCCTTGCGATGCGCTTGGCAGTATGCCTCGTCGTTACACTTTCGTACGCGCTGTCCAAATTCGTCATATACATAGTGATATTCACACGAGCCCAAAAGCCGCCCGCAATATGCGCAGCGGCTCCGGATTTTAGGCGGAGCCGGTTCAGTTGTCCATGGCGGAAGGGGCTTCTTATTTTTCCAACGCCTGTTTTTGCGTCCCATTTCCTTTTTCTCCTTCATTGTTTACTTATATGTGTAATTCATCGTTTTGACGGCAAAACTTGCTTATACGGGAAACTAAAACGTATTAGTCACACTTTTCCTGTTAAACAAGACACCGCCCAAAACGCAAATGCCATCCAAAATAAAATAATGTAAATTGTCAAAATCCACCATGCGATTCGTTTGCTCACGGTATCACCTCCCCCAGTTTCCCCTGCTGTTTTTCCCGCTGCGGGACGACACGTCCTTTTTGCTCTGCATCCCGCAACCGTTTCAGCAGGGGTAATAATATGTCAACATAATCATTCAACGGCTCTTTCGTTTCATTGTACTGCTGCATATCGCGCCAGCCATGGCCGCCAATAATGGGACGGATAACATAACCATATACAGCGTCTTGCACCAATTCACAGCCATTGGCACGCAATGCGCAGAGAATCGTTGCCAAATCACTATCAAGAATAGCCGCTTGCAATAACAGCCATGCCCATTGCCAACGGTCTGATGGATGATACTTTTCAAAATCATCCGGATATTCTTCGACAGGCCAGTTTTCCGGCTTGCGGGCGTTTTCAACATGCTGCACGATGTTTTCTACTAAGCCTTTAATATCCGGGTCGCGCTGGAGCAGCTGGGCATGCGGCGTTTCCATTGCTTCCAGGACTTCACGGAACGCGGACCGGGCCCGCTCAATCATTTTCTTACGTTCCATAACAGCCTCCTGTCCGTTCTATAGCTTTTCAATCTGTACGTAAATGCCGGACTGCTTGGAATAAAATTTTTGTATCGTTTCGGACGCCACTTGGGCATCATCCTTCCAAAAGCCAAGTACTGTCAAAACGTCTTTCAGCATTTTTACCAAGTTGTCCGTGTCGGGCTTCGTCGTCTTCCAAGTCTGCGCTGGGTGCCGCTTTGTCGGCGGGTATATCCATTTCGTTACCAAATAAACGGGGCCTTCTAGTGGCTTTTCAGGACGGTATCTTATGAAATAGGCCATAAAGCGCGCCCGTGTTTCCCGGACGGCAGGCGGTTCATACGTATGAGGCTTGCCATGTTGTACGGCGATTTTCTTCATCTGATGCGTCGCTGATGGGATTTTTTCCAGTGGAATAAAAATATGCATCACGCCATCTCCTTTCGGGCTTTATCAATCCAATACCGGGCAATTATCTTATCACAATCTTCAAACGGTTCGCATGCCTTGCCGTCTTTACGCACAGGGCATTTTAGACAACTGTCTACCATATTATCTGCCATAATCCGCAGCGCTTTTTTGTATAATTTTTTCTTCTTCATTTTCTTCTCCTTTTACCGCCGCATAGTCCTGGTTCAGGACGACAAATAGGAATAGGGACAAGGGGCACTTTCAGCCCCCTTGTTCCCCTATTTGTTGTCCAAGGACCCCACAGTTTTATGCATGGACGGACATTTATATATATAAGTTAAATGTCCCGATTTTTGTCCCTATATTTATACGGATTTTAATTTAAATGTCCGTGTTAATATACGCACATATGTATTAGGGACATTAAAGACAATTTATTAAATGTCTAAATCTATTTCTTGATTACAATGCCTTTTTCTATAATAAAATTATCCAATTCATTTACATATCGCCGCACAGTTTTTTCTGCCATATCCATATAATTTGCTAAATCACTAACTGTTACTTTTCCATTAATAAGGCATGTATTATAGGCACTTTCAAGTTGTGCTTTTTTAGACTCTTTCCGTTTTGTTCGTATTTCCTGACTCTTTTGCCAGGGAGCTTTGTCACAGTCCGGCGTCAGCTTATCCAGTTCGCCGCTGTCATCCAGTTTATGAATCGGATACTCAAACCACACATTCAAAGGGCGAAACGGTTTGAATTCCCGCAGCGTCCCTTCGATGCGCCAAGCTGTGCCGGGAAGCCCCACTTGATCGGACGTATTGAGCTGAATCATATCCAGCAAAGCATCGGCATCACGGGCAAATACACCGCTGCCGCTGGCTCTGTCCATAGAACGCTTGCTTCCCTGTGCACCTTTGCTGTGATGATGGCAGTAGATGACAGCGCAGTTCAGCTCGGTGCATACCTTGTCAAACTGATTACAAAAATGTGCCATCTGATCAGCGCTGTTTTCATCACCGGTAATGATTTTATAAATCGGGTCGATGATGATAGCCGTGTAGTTCTTCTTAGCTGCCCGGCGGATGAGTTTCGGTGCTAGTTTGTCCATCGGGATGGATTTGCCGCGCAGCTCCCAAATATCAATGCTGGCCAAATTGTGCGCCGGATAGCCCAGCGCATCATATACATCTTTAAAACGGTGCAGACAGCTCGGCCGGTCCAGTTCGAGATTGACGTAGAGGACGCGTCCCTGCGAGCAGTACCAGTTGAGCCATTGGCGGCCCTCGGCAATCGCAATAGCCAGCTCGATAAGGGCGAAACTTTTCCCGGCTTTAGATGGGCCGGCAAGCATCATCTTGTGCCCTTTCCGCAGTACACCGTCAATGAGTGACGGTGATAACGGCGGCAGGTCATTCCATACAGCCTGCAAGCTTTCCGGGTCCGGTAAGTCGTCATTGACGGCTTCAATCCATTCGCGCCATTCCAAAAAGTTTGATTTGCCAATGTTAGTATCGATAAGATACTGCTTTTTCCCTTTGCGCATTACGCCAGGCATGCGGGACAGCCGTGACGGATTGCGGTTTTGCTGGTCAATATCCAGGCCGTTTTTGCGGCAGATAGCATACAGATAATCGACACGTTTCCGATATTCGTCATAGCTGCCAGCATCAATATGGACGATAGCATGCACGCTTTTGCCGCCGCTGTATACTAGACAAGCGACAGGAAGCTCCAGTTGGCGAATGATTTCGTTCTGTTTTTCCAGTTCCATACTGTCAGACTCAACCAGCGCATAGCGAAAGTCTGTGACGTTTTCGTTGCGGACGCCTTTGCCGTCCATCGGGTTAAATCGAATCCAAGCCCCGACTTCTTCCTTATAATCGCCCAAGACAGCGCCGATATCCCCGTCACAGACCGTCAGTTCTTCAATGAGTTCGCCGGCCGTGCGTTTGAAATTCCCCTTGCTCGGCAGGAATTTGCCGTCTTTTTCCCAAGATTCCGTAACGTACCCAACGTAATCCGTACTATCAAACAACGTAGACAGATATTTGATCAGTTCATTGGCCGGATTCCATGTTTCCGGCTCTACCAGCTCTTTTCCTTCAACCCAGTTCTTATCAACGACAACCTGCTCATCCCGTTCTGGAATGACATCATCCCAGCCATAGACGACATCCGGCCCGGCAGACGGTGTCCAGCCGCCGCGTTTAGCCATATCGACTATCGTTGCCCCGGTTACCAGTTCAGCAGCATTGCTGCCAAAGGTCCGCCATTTCCGTTCGCATTCACCGGCATGATAGCGGCCGGCATCCCGAAGGCTCCAGGCGTCCCAATCGTCTGCACTGTAACCTTCAAGTTTTAACGCCATGCCGACATTCACCCACTCCTGATACGTGCAAAAAGACGGGTCGATGTAGTCTAGGAGCGGGATTAGATTTATATTTTCCATTTACACCGCCCCTTCTTTATTTAGGCTGATATTGTGCCGGGATGATACCTTTGGGTATCCGCCAGCCAGATGCCGCAATGCGGGCAATAAGCTTAGTGGCCGCTTCAAATGTCCACGTGCCTACATGCTGAAAGCCGCGAGCTTCTAACAGCCGTATTTGCCGTGCCGTAGCCAGGCCTAGTTCTTTTCGTTTGATGAGTTTATCCAAAATGATTTTGGCCTTACCGGCATTGTCGATTTCATCGGGAAAGATGCCGAACTTTTCCAGTGCATGGAGCTGCTTTTCTGTTGGCGGCATCATTTCCCAGCCAAAGGAAGGGACATAGCTGGCCAGGTCCTCAGCTTGGATGGATAGCTCAAACTGCAGCGGGTCCACCAGTTTACGCTTGCGTTTTTTCATCGCTGCCAGTTTATCGGCTAATGCCGCTTCCCGATCGGCAACGACATCGTCGGCGGCTTCCTGGGCTAATGTTTCCAAGTCAGCAGGTTCGTTAGATTCGTTCAGCTTTTCCGTCATCTTCTTAGCCACATCTTCCGTTTCTGCAATGAGGCAGGCAGGCCGACATAATTCATGCTGCTCTGTATTCCAAAGGAAATCTAAAAGCAGTACTTCTTTTTTACCAGGGAAAAGCCGGGTGCCGCGGCCTACCATCTGACTATAAAGGCTGCGGCTTTTGGTCGCCCGGAGAATAATGACACAGTCTACTGAGGGGCAGTCCCATCCTTCAGTAAGAAGCATGGAGTTGCAGAGGACATTGTATTTACCGTCATCGAAATCTTTCAATATTTGTGCTCTGTTGTCACTGCTGCCATTGACTTCGGCAGCACGGAACCCAGCGTCATTCAAGATGTGGCAAAACTTTTGACTGGTTTTTACTAGCGGCAGGAAAACGACAGTTTTTCTAGTACGGCAGTACGTTTCCATTTCTTTGGCAATTGATTTTAGATATGGATCTAACGCCGTGCCAAGTTCACCCGCTTTATAGTCACCTGCCGAAAATCCTACGCTGGAAATATCAATCCGCAGCGGAATTGTCTGGGCAACAATACGGCAAAGATAGCCGTCTTTGATAGCCTGCACCAAACTGTATTCATATGCCAGACTGTCATAGTAGCTGCCAAGATTGCGCATATCCGTCCTGTCCGGCGTTGCCGTAACGCCCAAGACCTTCGCCTTATCAAAGTACTGCAAAACGTGCTGATAGCTGTCTGATACGCTGTGATGGGCTTCGTCAATAATAATGGTATCAAAATAGTCGCTGGCAAACTGATGCAGCCGTTTTTCCCGTGTCAGCGTCTGTACACTGCCGACAACAATACGCCGCCAGGAACCAACGCAAGTTTGTTCCGCTTTTTCTACGGCACTTTTGAGGCCGGTCGCTTTAAAAATCTTATCACTGGCTTGTTCTAAGAGTTCTCCGCGATGCGCCATAATCAAGACACGTTCCCCCACGCGGACCCGGTCTTCTGCGATTTTGGCAAAGACAATCGTTTTGCCGGTTCCTGTCGGCAAGACCAGGAGTGTTTTTGTATGGCCGCTGTCCCATTCATGCAGGACGGCTTGTTCAGCCGCCTGCTGATAGGGACGCAGCGAAAGGCTGCTGCTCATTTAGAATGCCCCCTGTGTATATGCTGGGCGCGGTGTTGATTGCGCCGGTGCTTTGGGTGTCGTATCTTTGTCATAAAAGCGTTTTACGTCATTGTAGTCTTTGTTGTTGTACTTGCGGATACTTACTTCCATCCGGCCCGTAGCGCCGATAAGCTGCCCCCAGGCAATGCGGAAATGACCGTCGCCGCGCTTCATCATGCCAAGTGCGCAGGCAAAATTAGTCAGCTGCCATTGGCTTTTAGAGTGCAAAAACAGGTTTTGGCGGATACGCCCTTTTGTGCCATCTGGTGTTTGCACTTCATATGTAATCTTTGCCATAGGGCATGCCGGCATTTTATCACTGCCTTCAAAACGAGCCCGTTCAAAATCGACAATCGTAAAATCATAATCTCCCGCTGGGACGGTTTGAAACGAGTCCTCTACTTCGGTATATTCATCATCCCAACTAAATGCGCGTTCTTCTGTCATAGTAGTTACCTCCTAAAATGGTATTTCTTTCAATTCTTTAATCACTTTTAACATCTGCGGGAAAGCAGCCACAAGGCACCCCATGATAAAATCTTTCGGGTAATCCTGCAGCGGCATATCTGCCGGAAAATATCCTTTATGGGCTACAGCCTGCTGTATATCTTGTGCCGTAACGTTGTTGGCTGCCATCAGGTCGGCTAATTCTTTGGGAATCCCATCATCCGCGGCCGGTACCGTTTTTACTGCGGGCTGTGGTTTTTCTTGGTTCTGAGATTCCGGTTTAAACTCTTCCTGTTTCATAGTTTTAGCCGGTGCTGGCTGCGGCGGTTCAGATACGCCTATTGCTGGTATACAATGAGCAATCTGTCCGTAGTCAAAAGGCAGCTCTTCCGGAAGTCCATGGCGATTCTTGGCATCCCAGCAGGGATTATGAAGCGTATGCATGACCCGCTGGCCGCCGCTGACTTTCTTTTTGCCATCTTTCGAGGTGATGACAATTTCCTTGTAGTTAGCAAAGAGCACCATATCCGCCCATTCTTTTGCCAATGCGGCACACTGGTTGCCGGCTTTGTTGCCAAGTTTCAGCTCATAGCGGTCATAAGCGCCCGTTTCTTCGGGAAGCTCGAACTTGCGAATGATGCTATGCGCCGTGAGGACGACGTTCATGCCCGCATCAATCAGGTCAGAAAGACCGTCGAGCATCCTGCCGAATTCTTCTTTGACGTAGGTATACCCACGGCCATACCCGAAATCTTCGACACCCGCTTTGCCATTGGCCTGGCAGACAGCTTCTTCGCAGAGACGTTCAGCCCAGTCCGCCGTATCAATAACGACTGTTTTATATTCCATGGAATCGGCCTTAATGTCTTTAATGTATTGCCGCAACATTTGCCAGGAAGTGGGTCGTTCCAGACGGTCTACTGCTAAATGGCTCGTACTGCCCTCTGTATCAATAAACAGCGGATGAGGAAATTGGGACGCAAACGTAGACTTACCAATACCTTCCGGGCCATAAATAATGACCTTCTGTGGTTTGACGATTTTCCCTGAAATAATTTTCATGTGTTACTCCTTCCTTAGAACGTACCGGGCGTCCATTTCGGTGCCGGTGCTTCTTCTGTCGTTTGCAGTTGTGCTTCATGCTTTACATAGCCATCTTCAATAATGATGCTGCATGTATCGTCTGTTCCAACCCGCGTCGCAATAACTTGCAGTCCTTCGGTTTCCAGCCATTTGCCAAAGTCACGCAGCGTTTCGGCATCCATCTGTTCCAGCTTATCCATAAGGACAAAACCGCAGTCCGGATTGAGCTTGCGAATAATCGCTGTAGCCACCTGCAGCTGTTCAGAACTGCTCATGCAGTCCCATTTTTGTCCTTTATATGACAATTCTCCATCGGCTACAGTCAGCTCTGGCAGCGGCATATCTGCTGCATCCAACAGTGCCAGGCGTTTTCTCTGCACTTCTTGTATTTGGCTTGATAAATCAGCATACTGGCCGCCAAGCTCATCGGCTTCATTCTGTACACGTTGTTTTTCAGCGTTAGCCCGTACTTTCGTGTTGATGGCATCAACGTTGGCAATATCTTGTTCAAGTTCCGCTGTGCTTTTATCTTGCCAGTTGACGGCTGCCATTTCTGCTCTAGTGATATTGTTCGTGACTTCTGTAAATTCATTAACCAATGCTTTCTTTTTAAGTTCCAGCTCATCAATCTCCTGGCTCAATTTTTTTTTGTGTTCTTTCAGGCGTTCTAACATTTGCCTATTGCGCTGATTTTCGATATTTTTCGACAAAATAGCTTGCTGTCGCTGGATCAGTTCCGCCGCGCTTATAGGTTCTGCCGGCGCATCCGGATACCAAGGCAATTCATCGGCGTGTTTTTTCTTGCGGTCTGCAATACGGCCCACTTCCAAGCGCTGGTTATAGAGCGATTTTTCTTCACGGTCCAATGCCCCTAACTGGTCCCCAATACCGATAATCTGTAAAAGCGTTTCTGCTTTTTCTTTCGTGCTGGCATCCATAAACTTCGGCAGGTCAAGAGCTAGTTTTTCAATAAAGCTGTCTAAAAGCTGTTGCCCGGCTTTCTGCCCGGATGGGTCGATGACATGGAGAGCCGAAGATTTCCCTTTTCGTTCCACAATCAAGCCATTGCTCAATTCAATATGAATAGATGGCGGGGCAGCACTGCCTTGACGCTGTGAGCCGGACGGTTTCAGCTTATTGCCGCCCAACGCCCAGGCGATAGCATCCAGTACGGACGTTTTTCCTTGCCCATTTCGTCCACCGATGACAGTCAAGCCGTTTTCTGTTGGCGTCAATGTGACTGCCTTGATCCGCTTTACATTTTCTACTTCTAAACTTCTGATTTTTACTGACATATAAAGCTCCTTTTTCTAACTTCTTATTTATTTAGAGAATTTTGTAAGGCAATTAAAAGTTCTGAAAAATGAATTTGACATTTTCCCTTATTTCTCGTAACAAAGCAGTATCCATATGTTCATCTTGTTTTAATAATCGGATGTGCTGCATTGTCATATCTAAAAATCCAGTTCCAATTTTTTCGCGGATCTCCGCTGAACTTATGTCGGAGATTTTTTCTTTTTCTTCCATTTTCATGCTCCTTTGTGATACAATTAGCTTGAATATTTTTTTATGTGAGCCGTTACTTGCGTCAACAGGTAACGGCTTTTTTCTATTTGCTGATTTTCAGCCGCATCCCCGGCTGAATGCCGTCTTTGCCAAGCTGATTATCTTCTATGATTTTGGCTATCGTTTGCCGGACATCGTCTTCATCGGACGTGTACCGTCCAGCGATGTCCCACAGCGTGTCGCCTTCTTCTACCGTATAGTACGTAATGGCTGGCGTCGGCTTATCTGCCTGCCCGACGTACACGCCCAGCGCCACGGCAACTGCAAACGCTGCGGCAATCAGCTTGCCACGACCGTTTCTTCTTCTCATGTTTCTTCACTTCCCTCCACAAAGCTAATTAACTGATTTTTTGTACAGCGGACTGTGCGCCCATACCGGAACCCGATATCATTGATAATCGAGTAGGACTGGTTTATGCCAATCCTTAAGAATTTGGCCACGTCTTTTGCCGTTAAGATTGGTGGTAATCCTTTATAAATGTCTTGATTCATATCATCGCTCCTTTCTTTATATTTCTACTCTGCCACCCGCTCATGCTATAATGGCCATGAAAAGCCGTAATAATTATGCCCAATGAACATTGGACTTCTATCATTATTGATGGAATATCTATCGTTATAGCATTAGCTTCTTTATGGCAAGGAATGCATTGACCAAAAAAATTACAATAGAAATCGCCAATACAATATATGCCCTTGATTCCATCCTAAGTGCCTGTATATACAGTTCCGTTATATCTGCAAGCTTTTTCTTAAGGTCCGTCATTCGCTTCACCCCCTTTCGCTCCCTTCTGCTTGTACTTCTCTACCAGCTCATAAAATAAATGATTTACCAATCCATTTACCGTTACGCCCTGTGCTTTGTTTTTAGAAAATTATCTATTTATCTTTTATTCTATTTAGAAAATATTCTAACTTTAAATTAAAAAAAATGGCTACTTTTTGTAAATTCTCTACGGTAGGACTTGATTGTTGCCATTTGGCAATTGTCCCATTAGCAAAGCCAAGTGTTTGTTCTAGTTTGCGAATAGAAATTTTTTTAGAATCGCAAATACGTTTTATATTTTCATATATCATTTTCTCATCTCCCTTCAATTGACATTTTTTAGAAAATATTCTATTATTAGGTTAGGAATACTATAGAAAACTTTCTACAGCCTTATTATATTAGAAAGCTTTCTACTTGTCAATATTTATTTAGAATATTTTCTATGCTAATGAGGTGTTTTTATGGATATTGTTGATAGAATAAAAAAATTATGCGAAGAGAAAAAAATCAGCATAATGCAGCTTGAACTTGAACTCGGTTTTTCAAACGGCTCTATATCAAAATGGAAAAAATCAAGCCCTAAAGTATCAAATCTTGAAAAGGTAGCACAATATTTTTCAGTTTCAATAGATTTTCTTTTGGGAAAATCTACTACTAAGATGCATCTATCGCAATCTCCAACAGGCTACTACAACGACCCGGAAATAGCTCAAATTGCGGAAGAACTGCGAACGGACCCTGACCGCCGCATCCTATTCGACGCATCCAAAAACCTCAACAAGGACGATATCGACACGGTCTTAAAAATCATAGACGGGCTCAAAGCACGAGATAAGGAATGATAAAAATGAACGAATTGAAACTCTTTGAATCACAATATATACGCTCTGTATGGAATGCGGATGAAGACCAATGGTATTATTCTATCATTGACGTAGTAGCAGCATTAACAGATAGCGCAAACCCAACAGACTACTTAAAAAAGATGCGCAAGCGTGATACGTCGCTTGGCACCTACATAGGGACAAATTGTCCCCAGGTAACCATGGAAACCAAAACAGGAAAACATAGAAAAACGCTTGCCGCAAACACAGAGCAGCTTCTACGTATTATTCAGTCTGTGCCTTCCCCTAAAGCAGAACCATTTAAACTTTGGTTAGCTCAAACAGGAGCAGATCATCTTATGGACCTTGCTGAGGCTAAAAAACTACAAGAAGAAATCAATGTGCGAATGCAAGCACGAAATGATGTACGTGAGCACAATAAGTCATTAGCTAAGGCCGCTCAAGATGCCGGCGTATCCACCAATAAAGAATTTGCAAAATTCCAAAACAGCGGATATATGGGATTATACAATGGAGAGACAGCTGGAGCTATCAAACGGCGTAAAGGACTAAAGAAAAGTGAAGACATCTTAGATAATATGGGCAGCGAAGAACTTGGAGCTAATCTTTTCCGAATCACTCAAACAGAAGCTAAGCTGCACCGCGAAAATATTCAATCAAAAGAAGAGGCTAATAAAGCTCATTTTGAAGTAGGCTATACAGTACGTAAAGCAATTGAAGAACTTGGCGGTACGATGCCTGAAAACTTGCCTACTCCGAATAAAAGCATTAAACAGCTTGAGCAGGAACAAAAAAAGGCATTAAAAACTACGCCTAATAAAAAGGAATGATACATTGAACGTTATACTTATTTATCAGAAAATGCCCTTTCATGTACGGGCATTGACACATAAAAACGACGATGGCAGCTATACCATCATCATAAATAAAAACATTAGCACTGAACGCCAAAAAGAAGCTGTTCTTCACGAGCTGACGCACATTGAAGGCAATGATTTCTCCGCCGAAACTCAAGCAACGCTGTTGGAAGAAATGGTCCGCCGGAATACCGATAGCTGCGATGTAGGCAAATTCAATTTTTTCTATCATTATGTGAGCGCATAAATCTTCCCGTGCAGGTGCTCGGGAAGGTTGTCGAAATGCGTCGGAAGTTTTAGAGCAAGGCGAGTATATCAGAATTATGACTATTCTTTTAATCCTCTTCTAAAAACATCATTTGATGTCTTGTCAAATTTGATTGACAAATGGTTCCCAATTATGTAGAATAATATACATAAGGAAAAACGGAAACGTTTTGCAGGGACAACATCAATGATGTTGTCCCTGATTTTTTTTTATAAAAAAACAATTAAACGGAGAGGAAACCGCCGCATCCTATTCGACGCATCTAAAAACCTGAATAAAGACGATATCGACACGGTCCTAAAAATCATAGACGGACTCAAAGCACGGATAAGGAATAACTAAATAATTCTAATTTTAACCGTGTCGAATTCGAAGCGTTTAAAAATGAATCCGGAGATAATGGATTTGTATTAACTCCACTTTTTCTACCATTATGTGAGCGCATAGTCGTTGAAATGCGGCGGAAGTTTTAGACTATTTCATTTTATCGACAGGATAATCGAAGTCGATTTTTCAAAGTAATAAAAAAGATATTATGCACGCCTTTCTATATGTATTGTATATATACGTATTTGCTTTATACGTATATTATGGTATAATAAAAGTGTAAGGAGGGATAGCATGAATTTTAAGGAAATTGAAAAAATCATCAAGGCCGATGGATGGAAGCTTAAAGCATCCCAAGGGTCACATTTCCAATATGTGCATCCTGCCAAACTTGGCAAAGTTACCATTCCCAATCACGGAAAACGAGACTTATCACCAGGGGTTGTAAAATCCATCCTAAAGCAAGCCGGATTGAAATAATTCGGCTTGCCCTCCTACATCTTTTTTTAGAAAGGAAGGTGCACTCTAATGCTTAGTATGTATCCCGCTATTTTTTACAAAGAAAAAGAAGACGGTTATTCTGTTATTTTCCCCGATTTAAATCATTTAGCGACCTGTGGCGATACGTTAGAAGAAGCCATGGCCATGGCAGTCGATTGCTTAGCCGGTTACTTGTATACGGAAATGCGAGAAGGAAATACCGTTCCCGCTCCTACGCCGCTTGATAAGGTCGATCCGCACTGTGAAGATGATGACGATTGGGAATATGAAAAATCATTTGTTAATCTGGTATCGGTTGATGTCGCTGAATATGCACAACAACACTTTAATAAGCCGGTAAAGAAAACGCTATCAATCCCTCAGTGGCTAAACGACACGGCAGTTCGTCGTAAGGTAAATTTTTCTAAAGTATTGCAAAACGCCCTAATTTCTGAATTAAATTTAAAAAAATCGTTATAAACGGGCATTTATCTTGATAATATATTTCATGTGTTTTATACTGGAGATACTTAGAGAGAGTGCTGGAATCTCTACGGGGACCAGTGCGAAGAAAAGGCCTTCTCCATTATATGGAGGAGGCCTTTTCTTTGAAAGAATTTAAAACAATTGACGAGCAAACCCAACATTGAAATGCGCCTTATTTAATTTAGAGGAGGCTTTATGAATAACTTTCAATTTCTTATATATACCTCAGCAGAAGAAAATATTTCTGTAAATGCGGTAATAAAAGACGACACTATTTGGCTTTCGCAAAAGGCAATGGCCGAATTATTCGGCGTCAACAAGTCTACTGTCAGCCGCCATCTGAAGAATATCTTTGAAGAAGGCGAATTGCTGCGAGATTCAGTTGTTGCAAAAATTGCAACAACTGCTGATGATGGGAAAAATTATAATATCGACTACTATAGTTTAGATGCCATTATCTCTGTTGGATATCGAATCAATTCTCATCGGGCTACCCAATTTCGTATTTGGGCTACCAGCGTTTTAAAAGAATATATGCTCAAAGGTTTTGCTTTAGATGACGATAGGCTAAAACAAGGGAAAAAGCTATTTGGTAAAGATTATTTTCGTGAATTACTGGAACGCGTCCGCTCGATCCGTGCCAGTGAACGACGTATTTGGCAACAAATTACCGATATCTATGCTGAATGCAGTACAGACTATGATAAAAATGCTCCCACTACCCACGCTTTTTATGCTATGGTTCAAAATAAATTCCATTATGCAATTACCGGGCAGACAGCAGCAGAAATCGTATATACGAAAGCTGATAAAACTAAAGATAACATGGGACTTACCACTTGGAAAAATGCTCCTTCCGGCAGAATTCTTCAGTCTGACGTAACAATTGCTAAAAATTATCTTTCTGAGAAACAAATTAAGCAATTAGAACGGTCCGTAAGCAGTTACTTTGATTACATTGAAGGGCTGATTGAACGTGAAAATACGTTTACCATGGAAGAATTTGCCCAAAGTGTTGACGCGTTCCTATCTTTTAACCGCTATGATATTCTAAAAGATAAAGGCAGTATTTCGCGTTCTATGGCAGAAGCAAAGGCGAAAGCCGAATATAAAGAATTTAACAAAACACAAAAAATAGAATCTGATTTTGATAAAGAAATAAAAAAATTATTGACAAATGATAAATAATAAACAATAAATAATTAATAAAAAAATCTCGACGCCGTACTAGAACACGATACCGGGATATGTTTGTAAAGGAAGGAGGTAAATCATGCACGTTTATAAAAAGCCGTCAGGGCTATGGGCTTATAAAATTGATATAGGCAAAAATCCACGGACGGGAAAAAGACAGCAGAAAGAAAAAGGCGGGTTCAAGCGGGCAAAGGATGCCAGGATAGCTGGGGAGGAAGCACTGCAGCAATATAGGAATAAGGGCTTCGCACGTCCGGAAGCGGTAACGTTTGGAGATTTTGCCCAAGAGTGGCTAAAGACATACGCGACCGTTGCTAAAGTATCATCCGTTCGGATTCGAAAGCACCAGCTAGGTCACCTTAACCGCTACTTTGAAAAAATCCCCGTGCAAGAAATTCATAAAAAGCAATATCAGGACGCCTTATTATCTCTTACAAAGACGCTTGCACCTAATACGATTTCAGGTATCCATGCTGCGGCTAAAATGATTTTCAAGCGAGCCATAGAATACGAGCTTATTTATTCAGACCCGACAGAGTTTGCTACAGTACCCCGGCCGAAACGGAAAATTGTAGATCCAGACGAAAATGTTCCCGTCTATTTGGAAAAGTCTCAGCTTATCGATTTTCTGCAAACAGCAAAGGAAAAAGGAATTACGCCCGACTATCCTTTATTTACGCTATTGGCTTATACCGGCTTACGGATTGGCGAAGCCTTGGCTCTCACCTGGGAAGACATAGATTTTAAACAGAATGTGGTCAAGGTATCAAAAACGCTTTATAACCCGACGAATAACGCTGAAAAATATGAGCTTCTCCCTCCGAAAACAGAAACATCGGTTCGAGTTGTCACCATGCCGGCCCACTTGGAAAAAATACTCGCTGAATTCAAGTTTCAAGTATCTAAGATTCGACTTGAATATAAAGAGATGTGGCATTGTCCTAAAGGCAGTAAATTAGGCTTTGTTTTTACGTCTCCGGCTCATCCCGGCCATCCTCTTACACAGCGACTTGTACAAACTCGTATAGACCGTATTCAGCGGCTTATGGATACCCCGGTGAGCATTCATATACATCCCCATATTTTCCGCCATACGCATGCGTCTCTGCTGGCAGAGGCTGGTATAGACTTAGTGCAGATCATGAAACGGTTAGGCCATGCCGACGATACGACGACACGACAGATATATCTGCACATCACCAAAACGCTGGCCACGGAAACGGCAGAAAGGTTTGACAAACTTTTAAATAAGGCATAAAAATAAACCTCTTGCGATTAATTTCACAAGAGGTTTATTTTTTGGTTCTCGTTTTGTTCTCTAAACACGATTTTTAAGGCCTTATAAACGCCTTAGTTATCGTATTTACGGCACTTTTAAATTTTTATTTACATCATGCCAGGCATGCCGCCCATTGCCGGAGCAGCCGGTGCAGCTGGAGCAGCCGGTTCTGGTTTATCAGCTACTAAAGTTTCTGTTGTCAATACCAAAGCAGCGATAGATGCAGCATTCTGGAGAGCAGAACGTGTAACTTTAGCCGGGTCAACAATACCAGCTTTAACCATATCAGTGTATTCTTCTTTCAACGCATTGAAGCCAACGCCGTCTTCAGAAGCTTTTACTTTTGCTACGATAACGGAACCTTCCAAGCCTGCGTTTTCAGCAATCTGACGGAGCGGAGCTTCGATAGCGCGTTTAACAAGGTTGATACCTGTCTGAACGTCGCCGTCTTCATTGAATTCATCCAAGGACGGAAGAATATCAATCAATGTAGTGCCGCCGCCTGCTACGATACCTTCTTCAACAGCTGCGCGTGTCGCATTGAGGGCATCTTCCAAACGATATTTTTTATCTTTCAATTCGACTTCTGTTGCTGCGCCAACTTCGATAACAGCTACGCCGCCGGACATTTTAGCCAAACGTTCCTGTAATTTTTCTTTATCGAAATCAGATGTAGTATCAGCAATCTGTGCTTTAATCTGAGCAACACGATCTTTGATAGCAGCCGGATCGCCGTGGCCTTCAACGATAGTCGTTTCATCTTTGGTTACGCGAACCTGACGAGCTGTGCCGAGGTCTTCCATGGTAATGCTGTCCAGTTTACGGCCAACATCTTCAGAAATAACCGTTGCGCCTGTCAAAATAGCAATATCCTGCAGCATTGCTTTACGACGGTCACCAAAGCCAGGAGCTTTTACAGCAACAGCTTTGAATGTGCCGCGGAGTTTGTTGACAACCAATGTTGCCAATGCTTCCCCTTCTACATCTTCAGCGATGATGAGGAGTTCTTTGCCAGCCTGAACTACTTTTTCAAGTACTGGGAGCATTTCCTGGATGGAAGCAATTTTGCGGTCTGTTACGAGGATGTACGGTTCTGCCATAACAGCTTCCATTTTATCCGGATCTGTTACCATGTACGGGGAAATGTAGCCGCGGTCAAACTGCATGCCTTCTACAACGGAAAGCTGTGTACCCATTGTTTTGGATTCTTCAACAGTAATAACGCCGTCTTTGCCAACTTTTTCCATAGCGTCAGCAATCAAGCCGCCAACTTCTTCATCACCGGCAGAAATAGAAGCAACCTGTGCAATAGATGCTTTATCAGAAACAGCGATAGAACGTTTTTTGATTTCTTCAACCAATTTAGCAACTGCTTTTTCAATGCCGCGTTTCAAAATCATCGGGTTAGCACCGGCAGCTACGTTGCGCATGCCTTCCTGAATCATAGCCTGAGCCAAGATCGTTGCTGTTGTCGTGCCGTCGCCGGCTACATCGTTTGTTTTCGTTGCAACTTCTTTGACGAGCTGTGCGCCCATGTTTTCAAACGGATCTTCCAATTCAATGTCACGGGCAATAGTTACGCCATCGTTAGTGATAGTCGGAGCACCGAATTTTTTATCTAATACTACGTTACGGCCTTTAGGTCCCAATGTAACTTTTACTGCATTAGCCAAAGCATCTACGCCTTTACCAAGAGCACGACGTGCATCTTCGTTAAACAAAATCTGTTTTGCCATAATAGAACACTCTCCTGTATGTAAAATAATTACGTATTATTTATAATTTAGATAATAGCCAAAATGTCGCGTTCGCTGACGATTAAATATTCAACGCCTTCGAATTTAACTTCTGTGCCGGCATATTTGGAGAAAATAATCTTGTCGCCAACTTTGACATCCAAAGCAACGCGTTTGCCGTCATCCTGCAGTTTGCCCGGGCCTACAGCAATAACTTCGCCCTGGCTTGGTTTTTCTTTTGCTGTATCCGGCAAAAAGATACCACTGGCGGTTTTTTCTTCTTGTTCTAATACACGGATAACTACGCGATCTCCTAAGGGTTTTAACATTTTATATTCCTCCTCAATGATGATGCAATCTTTTTATTTATTAGCACTCACTATGTATGAGTGCTAACTACAATATATATATTACCTACGAAAGGTAAAAAAGTCAATACTTTTGACTCTATTTTCGTAGGCATTATTATTTTTTTTGTTTTTTTAATTTTTCCGCACTGCTGATGACCGCTTCTGCTACGTCTTTTAAAGACCTGCGGTTCTTCATGCTGTACTGCTGCAGCCGGTGATATGCCTCATCTTCCGAAATATGGTACAAATCCATCAAATAGCCTTTGGCCCGCTCTACAGCTTTGCGTATTTCCATCTTTTCGTTCATTTCATTCAGCTGCTGTGCCACTTCCTGCTGCCGTTTAAACTGGGAAATGGCTATTTCAATGGCTGGAAACAGATTGACAGGGCTAATCGGTTTAACCAGATATCCCAACACGCCTGAATCTTTGGCTTTATTTACTACATCCTGCTGACTGTATGCCGTCAGCAGCAAAACCGGCGCAATTTGTTCATGCCCAATCATTTTGGCTGCATGAATGCCGTCAAGGCGCGGCATTTTGATATCCAAGAGGACAATATCCGGTTTTTCTTTCCGTACCAATTCCAAGGCTTCTACACCGTCTGCAGCTTCTCCTACTACCGTATAGCCTGCTTCTTCCAACATTTCGCTTAAATCCATGCGAATAATAGATTCATCATCCCCGATTACTACACGATACCCCATCTGTTTATCCCCTTTCTATTTGCGGAAATTGAATAATAACTTCTGTTCCTTTTGGTTTGGCATCTTTAAATTCCAATGTTCCTTTTAAGTCTTTTTCTACCAGCGTCCGTACAATCGCAAGGCCTAAATGCTTGCGTTTGCTTGGCTGTGCCGGCGTCGGCATGTGACTCATGCCTACACCGTCGTCTTGTATGTGAATGACACATTGGCTGCCATCTTGCTGCACATTGACAGACAAGGCACCTTCATGAAGTCCCTCAAATCCATGAAGAATGGCATTGGTAATCAATTCATTCAGCACCAACGCCAGTGACGTAGCCGCATCAGAAGGCATCAACAATGTTTTACCGGTAAACTGCGTTTCGACATGACAATCGGCACTGACCATGCTGTGCGTCAATAATTCAAGCAGTTTGTTGGCTACATCAGAAATATCAATCCATTCTTCATCATGGTGCGACAAAATTTCATGGACCAAAGAAATACTCAAAATACGATTGAGGCTTTCTTTCAGTACATTTTTGGCTTCTTCACTATCCGTCCGCCGCATCTGCATGCGCAGCAGGCTGGCTATGGTCTGTAAATTATTTTTGACGCGATGGTGAATTTCCTTGATGACAGACGTTTTTATCATCAATTCTTCTTCTTTTCGATACAACTCCGTCCGTTCCGTCAAAACAGCAATTACGCGATGGACCCGGCCCCGGCGCAGCAGCGGAATGACCCGCCGCGTAAATATGACGTCGCCGACCGTTACATTTTCAATAAAACCTTCCCGTGTAGCCAATGCCTGCTTGGCGCCTGTCAGGTTATTTTGGCTGTTGTAAATATTAAATCCCGTTAAGGAACCGGCATAGCCCCGCATATGGAGAATACTTTCGGCCATTTCATCGGCATAAATAATGACGCCGTTGCAGTTAATCAGCACTACGCCGTCCTGTACGGATAAGCGGCCGTACAACGCGCGGCTGTCCTTGGTAATAGGAACCTGCAGCGCAAGGAATGCCGTTTCTGTCAAAATTTCCCGGCTTGCTTCTACCTTACCGACAAAGGCAATGACAGCCATTGTCAGACCACCGTTATCGACAAAAGGGTATGCAGACAAAGGTTCAATACGGCCGTAATCCACTTCTTTGCATCCTTGGACGAATTGACCGCGCTGCAGTACTTCCAAAGCAATCGGCTCTTCATAACCGGCAAAGACTTTTCCCGGCACCATGGTCTGTTCTTTATTTTCAGCCTGCTGCAAAAAGGGAGAACAATGCGCAGCCAATACCAATGTATGCGGCTGCCGTCCCGGCACAAATACCAGCAGTTCCCGATGCGATAAATCACTGGCAAACTGCAGCAATTCTTCACTGTTTTTCAATATATGAATCTGTACATCCGATAAGGCACTCTGTGTGCGGCATATGGATTCCATCGAAGCCATCTTGTTTCACCTCTGCTTATTGTTGAGATGTAATTGCCAGTGCTGGTTTGGCATTCAGCGTTAAATCAGCAAAACGCCCATCCAACGCCATGTAATAAGCCCGGCAGCCAATCATGGCACCATTATCCGTACACAAAACGGGAGCCGGCCGATAAAAGGCATAGCCATGTTCCGCGCAGACATTTTCCATCGCAGCAGACAAGCCGCTGTTAGCCGATACGCCGCCGGCTGCTACAATCGTTTTCATGCCGCAGTACTGCGCTGCATCCATGGTCTTTTCCACCAACGTTTCAACAACTGTCTTTTGGAAGCTGGCTGCTACATCTTCGGCACAATACGATTGACCGCGCTGTTCCTGCGTATGCAGGTAATTCAATACTGCGGATTTTAAGCCGCTGAAACTAAATTCAAAGTTATGTTTTTCATGCAGCGCTTTCGGAAAAGCAATCGCGTCGGGATTACCTTTTTTTGCCAACGCGTCAATCTGCGGGCCTCCCGGATACGGATACCCCATCACACGGGCAATTTTATCAAACGCTTCACCAGCTGCATCATCCCGTGTCTGCCCCAGCAGTGTAAATTGATTATATCCTTCAATTTTTACAAGCTGCGTATGGCCGCCCGAAACTACTAATGCCAAAAATGGCGGTTCTAATTCTGGATGGCTCAAGAAGTTGGCAAAAATATGGCCTTCCATATGATTGACGCCGACCAACGGCTTATCCAGAGCAAAACTAATGGCTTTGGCAGCTGCCACACCGACTAAGAGCGCGCCAACCAATCCGGGACCATACGTAACGCCGATATGATCGATGTCCTGCAGCGTAAGGCCCGCCGTATCCAAGGCTTCTTTGATAATCGGCATAACATATTCGATATGCTGGCGGGATGCGATTTCCGGTACTACGCCGCCAAACTTCCGATGAATCGGTACTTGTGTCGATATAATATTGGAAAGAATCTGCCGTCCGTCTTTTAACACTGCGGCTGATGTTTCATCACAACTCGTTTCCAATGCTAAGGTATACATAATTCACTCATCCTTTTTACTTAATAACCCATTGATACGTTTCTTTTTTGCAATCCATGACATACGCGTCCTCAACAGGTTCTGAATAATATTTTTTTCGCACAGATACTACTTCATAACCCAATTTTCGATACAAAGACAACGCCGGCATATTGGAAAAACGTACTTCCAAAAAAATATTCTTGCAGTCCTGTTTCCATGCTTCTTCCATCAAAACCCGCAGAAGAGTTTCTCCATAACCTTGACCGCGGTACTTCTGCAGCAGCGCAATATTCGTGATTTGTCCTTCATCCAGCACATGCCATAAACCGGCATAACCGGCAATCGTGCCCTGATCTTCCAGCACATAATACATCGTCAGCTCAATATGCGTCAATTCACGCTGAATAGACGGCAGAGACCAAGGAACAGAAAAAGATTCCAGCTCTACGGCATAAATCCCCGCTGCATCTTCCGGACGCGCCTTGCGGACCGTTATAGACATTTCTGTCCTCCATGCCGTTTTTCCCACAGCACTTCCGCTTCACTGCGCCGTTTGTAAGCCGGTGTCAGTGTCATACAATCATCAACATCTCCTGTGAGAAGCCGTTTTTGAGCCGCTAACGCAATACTGCCGGCACGAGGAATGCACATAGTCGACGGAGCCATACGGAACAGCGTGCTCTTTTCTACGATTTCCTTCTTTCCCAGCAATGCGCCGTCGCCGCAAAAAACAACGGGATTTCCCTGTGCTTCCAGCGTATTCAAAACGTCTGTCAGCGGTGCAATATGGATATCTTCCACCTGCTGCAGTGTATCGCGCTGCCATTGATAGGAAGCTGCATATACGTTGCCTTTTTGCGCATCAATCAATGGGCAAATGGTATCCGACACGCCGACAAAATTCCATGCCAAACTGGTCGGTGTTTCTACGCCGATAATTGGAACATTCCAAGCAAAGGCGAGCCCTTTGGCAGTAGCCAGCCCGATGCGGAGTCCTGTAAATGAACCCGGCCCAATCGCAACGGCAACACCGTCAATCTTCGTTTTGGGAACAGACGCTTTATCCAGCATATCCGCAATATGGGGCATTAATTGTTCCGAATGCGTCAAGCGGGCCTGTATAGTCAGTTCTGCTTTCAATGTATCCTCATGCAGCAAGGCTACACTAGAAACCAAACTGGATGTTTCAATGGCTAACAGCATATTTTTCTACCTCTTTTTCTACATCGTCCCACCGTGCATCCTGCAATGCCATATGAAATACGCGGTCTGTAGGACTTGTTTTTTCTATCGTAATAACAGCAGCATCCTGGGGAAGGCGGTCTGGAAATTTTTCTGACCATTCAATAACCGTAACGCCGCTTGATATATAATCATCAAACCCCAAGTCATCTAACTCATAGTCTTCTTCTAATCGATAAAAATCAAAATGCTGCAAGGGAATGTCATGTTCATAATAGTTCAAAATAGTAAATGTAGGACTGACAATCGGTTCCTGAATCCCCATTCCCTGGGCAATGCCCTGAACGAAATGAGTCTTGCCGGCTCCCAAATCCCCCTGCAAAGCCAGTACATCTCCCGGCTTCAATACGCGGCCAATTACGCTGCCTAAAGCGATAGTATCTGTTTCTGAATGAGTTGCTATATCAATCATACTATATCTCCTTACTGAAAGTGATTCCAGCCAGTTTTCGGCAAAACGGTTTGTACACCGTCATGCTGCAAAAGTACCTTTCCTTTACCTTTTTCTACATGTCCAATGCGAGTTATATATGGACATTGCTGCTGCAGCATTTCAAAATCAGCCGGTGCCATGGTAAAAATCAGCTCATAGTCTTCTCCTCCGTTGAAGACGTAGGACCATATATTTTTTCCCGTCTTGGCAGCCCATTGCTTTAATTCGCCGCTGCAGGGAACAGCTTCCCTGTCAATGATTAAATCGGCTTGGCTGGCCTGGGCAATTTCATTGGATTCACTGGCCAGTCCGTCACTAATATCATTTAAGCTATGACCATGAAACTGCACTAATAAACGGCCTAATGAAATCTGCGGTTCCGGCAGCTGATGTGCCTTCTTTAACATAGGAAATCCGTCTATGCCCTGCAGTAACACGTCCAACCCGCCGGCTGAATCGCCAATGGTATGGGACACGCCAATAACATCTCCCGGCTTCGCGCCGCTGCGGCAGATTGCTCTGCCTGCTTCAATTTCACCAAAAGCCGCAACCGTAATCACCATCGATTCTTTTGCCATTACCGTGTCGCCGCCAATGATATTGACGTGATATTGTTGACAAATATCTTTAATGCCCTTATATAACGATTGTAAATCGTCCATTTCCATTTGAGGTGCAATCGCCGTCGATAAGACAATATGCGTAGGTATGCCCCCCATTGCCGCAATATCACTCAAATTGGAAGCAACCGCTTTATAGCCTGCTTCATACCAAGTCGCTGTTTTTCCAATGATAAAATGACTATTTTCTACCATCGTATCAATGACAGCAATCTGCTCCATCCCAGGCGTTGTTTTGTAAACAGCACCATCATCCCCGATGCCTACTACAATAGAATCAGGATTAAAAATCGTATTCTTTTTTATCGCATCAATAAATCCAAATTCGCCAATATCAGAAATTTTCATGGGCCTATCTCCTTAATTAGACTTTGAATATGAATATATTTTAATAGAAATACGCAAAAAAGTAAAATTTTTTGTCTTTATTTATAAAAAAACAGCTCATACAAAATGTATGAGCTGTCATGTGGTGACCCGGTAGGGATTCGAACCCTAGACCTACTGATTCGTAGTCAGTCACTCTATCCAGCTGAGCTACCGAGTCATGTGGGGGACTTGAGTCTCCATAAGGCTACTCAAACCCCTCTGCTTTTTTGGCAGGGGCAGAAGGAGTCGAACCCTCAACCAATGGTTTTGGAGACCACTACTCTACCAATTGAGCTATGCCCCTATAAAAATCAGCGGCTTCCTATCCTCCCAGGGGGCCTCCCCCCAAGTACTTTCGGCGTT
>SAMEA104315436__coassemble_709_pt1 | contig 82627 bp, 81 predicted proteins | sample SAMEA104315436__metabat2_low_PE_041 | metagenome-assembled genome bin SAMEA104315436 (sample SAMEA104315436) | gut metagenome | biome: Monkey gut; feature: monkey-associated habitat; material: faeces | place: China | collected 2013 | reverse complement strand
AGATTAAAACAAGATTAAAAAATCGCTGATAAAGATTAGAATTAGATTAAATTTAAGTAGATGTATTAAAGAATCCCTCTGTGCTTCACCATGGCAAATTTATGTTTGGATTTTTTGGATTTTAAGGTGCTTGAAAAAATACTCTAAAAAAAACTATTTTTTACCCGTCAAAACGTAAGTGGAAACATAGAATCTATAATTTTACGCTTCATTGTATCTTACAGATATACGTGATTTAAACTACGTTTCGTATATGTTAAATATGTATATTTCGTTTTTCGTACAAGTAAATCTGTAAAAAATCGTTCCCAGCTAAAGAATTTTTTACTATCAATATACGCACTAGGATCTGCTAAAATATTCTTTATTTCAGTATCCACAATGATTCCGGCACGAAGCACGAGCCATTCAAACGATTCCGGCAAATAAAGGGTAATCTTTCTTCCTAGCCGTATCAGTTGCACGATCTTTTCCATTTCACAGCCAAAAGCAACTCCATCAGCAATCACTAAAATTTTTTGCTGACGATGAGCCTGTAAAAATCCGAATATATTTGATTTCCCTTGTGCACTGGCACACTGTACCTGTCCACCATATATACTGCTAAAAAATTCAAAACCAGAATTAGAATCTTCAGCTAACAAAATATCCTCTTTATCGAGTTTGGTACTCGCCGCTTTCCCGTATAAATGATAAAATTCGTTATAAACTTGCTTCAATCCTCGATATTTATTTGATGTTCTAATGCCATAAATCTCTTTAACGCTATAGGGAAGGTTAGGTAAATCATCTCTGGTAATGATGACAAAATAATTATCGGATTCTTTGACCTGCACTGCAAAATCCTCCGACTTGATAAAACGATTACATTCATCAATAAAAACGATACTGTTGTGAATATATTGCAGATTCTCTTGCCAACGTCGCCCGCCAATCACCACACAAGGAACTTCACTCTTTACTAAAACACCACTGCTATCTCCATCAGTATCATAGGCCGCCAATAGCTCCAGTAACGTAGTTTTCCCTGTTGCGCTGTCTCCTCTAATAATGGTAATGTTTCTAGAGATAACAAACTCATAGCGAAGCCTGTTGTTTTGCACTAAAATTGCATACTTTCCCCTCATTTTTTACCTCACAAAAAACGATATACCTCATCAAGCCATTCTTCCTGATTATGGACAACCACACCATTGTTCATAATCTTTATCGTATATTCACCGTCACCAAAGTTCATACTATGATGCAAACTGATTGTTAATAACTTAGTTTTAGCAATTTCCAGTATCCATTTGGCACAATTATCACCGCAAGCCGTAGCATTAAAAATTTTTCCGCTCGTATCAAAAGCCAGCAGCAACAAAGTCTTGACGCCTCCTGATAATTCGCGAGGTGAAATAGGTCCCAGTACAGGGCTTTGAATCAAATGAGGTCCCACAACTTCAGATTTATCTACATCCATAATCATTTTCTTTGCAAGATCATTTTCCAGCCAATCATCCTCATATTGATTGATAAAATACAAAGGCGGATTATAAATTTCGTTTTCACAATCCCCTAAATAAACCTGAAGCATACTTACACCTCTCTTACTATTGCCATCTAGAAAGCATGGCATATCTATTTTTAATATAACACATTCACAATATTTGATTTTATTATACTTTGCACTACACAATCCGTCAATAAACGCTCATGCTACCTATCAAACGTCCATATTTTATTACAAATATAAAAAATGAACTGTAACGAAAAGATACGAGGTGAGTTTACGCATTTCGAACTGTTATTACACGATAAAAAAGAAGAAGGTCGAAAAGAAGGCCGTGTACCGCGGGGTATACGACCTTCTTCTCATATTTTTACTAAATGTATACATTATCATCTATTTCAGACCGTAATACTCTTGATACCATTTTGCAAATCTGGCCAAACCATCTTCAATAGTCGTTTTAGGTTTAAAACCAAAATCACATTGCAATTCGCTAACATCAGCATACGTCTGATAAACATCGCCAGGCTGCATGGGCAAATATTCTTTCTCAGCTGTCTTACCGAGAGCTTTTTCCAAAACTTCAATAAAGTGCATAAGCTGTTCCGGCTTATGATTGCCAATGTTATAGACCTTATAACAATCCCCCAGTTCATTGGCCTTAGGCGGATTGCAAAGCATATGCTCAATACCTGTAACAATGTCGTCAACATATGTAAAATCACGATACATATCGCCGTGATTATAAATTTGAATAGGTTCTCCTCGGCGTATTTTATTGGCAAACTTAAAATATGCCATATCAGGACGCCCATATGGGCCATATACCGTAAAGAAACGCAGTCCTGTCGCTGGGATGCCGTAAAGATGACTATACGTATACGCCATCAGCTCATCTGATTTTTTTGTCGCTGCATAAAGACTAATCGGATGATCTACATTATCCATCGTTGAAAATGGTATTTTCTGCTGATTTCCATATACAGACGAACTAGAAGCAAACAGTAAATGCTCCACTGTATGATGCCGACAAGCTTCAAGAATATTAAAGAAACCGATGATATTAGAATCAATATAAGAACGAGGATGATCGATACTGTAACGAACACCAGCTTGAGCAGCCAAATTGACAACGATATCCGGTTGGAAATCGTCAAACAGCTCGTTAACAGCTTTTTCATCAGCTAAATCACCTTTGACAAAAGTAAATGCCGGATATTGCTTCAAAATCGCCAAACGGCTTTCTTTCAAAGCCACATCATAATACGCATTGAGATTATCTAAGCCTAAAACAGTAGTCCCCAAGGCAAGCAGTTTCTTAGCTAAATGAAAACCTATAAAACCAGCTGCCCCAGTAATCAATACTTTTTTCGATGGATTAAATTCACTATATGCCACTACTATTTACTCCTTTATATTAATGTCAAAAACACAACGTTTATATACTAATCACTTATTTTTCTTACAAACAAGATACTTAAAATAAGCTTTTAAAGCCATTGTTACTTTTATTTTTTTTATATACATGCTAGACATATATCTCCACTCACGATAATTTTTAGGTAAATCAAAAGGAATTGCTGCCCATGGAGATAATTTTGCGTATTTTCTCCACACTTCATAATATGCATATTTCCAAGAATGGTTATCAAACAATCTGCATGAACTACTGCCAAGTTCTGACGTACATAATTTCCATGGTTTCTTAGCCCCCGTAAAATGAATTAAATAAACACATCTAGGTACTTCCGAATTACGAACAGACATGCCACAATTATATGCATATGAAGCATCAAAAATTACATGTCCTTCTAATAGGATATTTAACACATCTTGATCCATTTCTCCAAATTTTTGTTCAGCACAAAGTTTAATAGCTTCATTACCAATATCATATTTTACATATTCATTTATATTTATCAGCAAAATTCCAGAATTAAAATATTCTAATCCTTTCATTCCCAAATTCCGGCATGTTTTATTTTCTCGCAAGCCCCGCTTTGACGTAGCATCTTTCGTAACTGCTGCAACAGCATTATTGAGCGGCTGATTATACCATTTAGAAATATCACGAACACACAGAATATCTGTATCTAAATAAAGGCATTTTTTTATATTAAGTTGTTTCATAATATACGGCATCAAGAGTCGGTAATATGCCGTAACAGTAATATACGGATTACTTGTCAATTGTTGAATGGTTGTATCGTCAATCCAATAAATATACAACGGACTTTTGTATTTTTTGGATATTTGAACTAGTCTTTTTTCTTCCTCTTGCGGTAATTCTCCATTAAAAGCAATATGAACCGCACAAGGTATTTTCATATTTTCCAAGACCGAAATGATCGTTACTCCCAACCCACGAATGACATTTTTGTCGCTACACAGTAAAATATTAGCTAATTCGTTGAAATCATTTACTTGTATATTTGAAATATTCTTTCTCTTTTTTAAGAACTGCATATTATTTTCCTCTTTTAGTCACGGTCAAAAATATCACGCGTATAAACTTTTTCACGAACATCACTGAGTTCATCAGCCCAACGATTAGAAATAATGACGTCGCTCATTGTTTTGAACTGATTCAAATCACGAATGACACGGGAACGGAAAAATTCATCTGCTTTCAGGGTGGGTTCATAGACGACGACTTCGATACCTTTAGCCTTAATGCGCTTCATGACCCCTTGAATCGCAGAAGCCCGAAAATTATCTGACTGGCTTTTCATCGTCAGCCGATAAACACCAACGATATGCGGATTCTTGGCAATAATCATATCTGCAATATGATCTTTACGCGTCCGATTGGCTGCAACAATAGCTGATATAAGATTTTGAGGAACGTCCTGATAGTTAGCTAGGAGCTGCTTTGTATCTTTTGGCAGACAGTAGCCTCCATAGCCAAACGACGGATTATTGTAAAAATCACCAATACGCGGATCAAGGCAGACACCTTGGATGATTTCCTTCGTACACAGTCCGCGCATCTCGGCATACGAATCGAGTTCATTAAAATAGGCTACTCGCAAAGCTAAATATGTATTTGCAAACAGCTTAATGGCCTCTGCTTCTGTAGAACTACCCGTAAAAAGGATAGGGATATCTTTTTTTATAGCTCCTTCGGCCATCAAATTGGCAAAAGTCCTAGCACGTTCTGACCGTTCACCTACAACAATGCGCGATGGATACAGATTGTCATAAAGTGCTTTTCCTTCCCGCAAAAACTCCGGTGCAAACAAGATATTATCTGTATGATAACGTTTCTTTACCTGTTTTGTATAGCCAACAGGGACAGTCGATTTGATGACCATAACAGCTTTCGGATTGATATCTATTACTTCTTCAATGACCGATTCAACAGATGAAGTATCAAAGAAATTTTTCTGCGGATCATAATTCGTCGGCGTCGAAATAATAATAAAATCTGCATTTGTAAAAGCTTCTTTCGCATCCAGCGTTGCTTTGAAATGGATATCCTGACGCTGCAAAAAACGTGAAATATCCTTATCTATAATAGGAGACACGCCATGATTCAGCATATCCACTTTTTCTGAAATAATATCCAGTGCAACAACTTCATTATGTTGTGCTAAAAGCATACTATTCGAAAGCCCAACATATCCTGTTCCAGCAACAGCAATTTTCAATTTTGATAACCTCCACTTATTACAAGTTTTACGTATTTATTATCCTATATATAAACACAGCTTATGGGGTGGTGTTTATACATGCAATTTAAATCGAATACGCAACCAAGAATACCACAATATTCCTTTTAAGTAGCCATGCATATTTCCATGTTCTTTTTGATACCATCCCCACTGCTGAAAATCATGATAATTCTCCGGTTTCTTAATAGGTAAAATATTGGTAATTGTATCCCAAGGCGACATAGCATTATATGTACGCCACTGGGCATCTAAATCAGTCAGTACCATCTGCCATGGTTTACGTCTCCCTGTCCAGTGAATAAAAACGCTGTCAGCAGAAGCACCATCTCCACCACCACCATATACATTATAGCCTTTGGGCAGAAAATAATTTTTCCCATCAAACACTAAATTCAGTACATCTTGACTCTGACCAAGAAAGCGATCTTTGGGTTCACATTGATAAGAGAAGCATTTTTCTGTAATTTGTTGTTTTTCCCATTCATCTACATCGATTAACATAATCCCATCATTAAAGTATTTCCCATTTTTTAACTTTAAATACCCAGCTCGATAAGTTACCGCATCAGGTGTTTCAGAAACAGCCCCCATTGCAGCACCTTTCATATCCAAGTTCCATAATTTTTTTAAGGAGCCCACGCACATCGCATCGGCATCTACATAAATAAACCGCGAGGTAATACCTTTTAAAACCTTGGGCATATACAAGCGACCATACGTAATTCGTGAAAAACGAGCTACTTTAATGTGAAAATCTAAAAAAGGCGTCATGTTTAATTCATAGAGAATGCATGTACAGTGAAATTTTTTTGCTGCTTCTTCAACATATGCTGCATTGGTTTCTGAATATCCATCCGTAAAAATATGAAAAGTAATGTTCAAATCCGGATTGTTTTCTAAAATAGAAACCATAGATGCTCCCATAATATGAATAAAGGGATCATTGACATTGTAGCAGATATGACATGTTATCCTTTTATCCTCTGGATTACTATATATATAAGATGTTTTCCTTTGTATAAAATTTTTTATGTCAAAAAAATCTTGGTTAAAAGTTTTCATATTATAATCCCCTTATTCATCCATTTCTTTATGCACAAGATTTATTAGCAAACGTTCCCATTTTCCCCAAACAATATTAGGGGCATATGCTCGCATTGCTTCACGTGCTGCTGCACCCATTTTAACCCGTAATTCCTTATCCTTCATTAACAAAGACATTTTTTCAGCAAACATTTGCTCGTTATCTACTAAAAAACCTGTTTCCCCACTTTTTATCAATTCATTAACTGCTGGTGCATAGGAAAATCCAATTGCTGGTATTCCTGCGGCATTTGCCTCAGCCAAAGTCAAACCAAACCCTTCATATGCTGAAGGAAACGCAAATATATCTGATTTACTAAGAATACTGTTTGTATCAGACGTGATTCCCATATATCTGACTTGATGCTGTAAGTCATGCATTTTAACATAATCATCAATTTCTTTTTTATATTTTTGATCTGTAATAGGACCATATATTTCAAAATACCAATTAGGAAAATATATAGCAACAGATAAGAATGCTCGAACTGCAATCAAGGGTTGTTTTTGATGGCGATCAAGTCGTCCAATAAAAACAACCTTATATACTTCCTTATCTGCAGATAAATCTGCTTGTAATGAATCTGGTATCTGTTGAACAACGTTGGGAATAGCACAAATTTTGGTATCTAACAGCATTTTTGCCTTAGATATAAAACTAGACATAAGAACCGTATATCTAGTTACTTTGCTAACTTCTCTTCGCTGTAATAGGGTAAGAGATTCGATTTGGTCTTCTACTGAATTGTGACACATAGCAACAACCGGTATTTTCCCTTGTGACAACCGATTGGCAACCATAATACTATTAAATTCATAACAAATCATGACATCAATTTTAGATATATCTATTTGTTGCTTAATTTTTTGACAACGCTTTGCTGTTTTATATTCATCTACATAATTTTTAATATTTAAATGCAATCCTTTAGATAATTCACGAAGAATTTTATATGAGATAGGAACTCTAATTTTTCCAAGTCCAAGATTAACCTGATTGACAGCAGGAGAAAAAGGGTAATATGGAGTAATTCCCGGTTCATCATTCCATATTGAATAAACTGTCGCTCCTTGACTTGCAAATTGATTAGCCATATTAACAAAAACTTTTTCAGTTCCACCTACATTAGCAATCGATGAAATGCCAAAGCATAAAATTGCTATATTCATTTTCATCCTTCTTTCCATTTAACTTATTCTTTTATTTGACTATTACAATATTCCCCAGTGGATTTTTAATTATTTCCATTGTTATCCATGCTTATTTTGTCTTAATACTTTTCTTTTCATTCAACGCTAAAACAATGCCAGCATACGCAAAAAATATTTGCATGGCAAATTTATTTGTAATACCTGTATCAACTATACCATGAATTGAAATACTCATAAAAGCCCAAAACATGGCTTGATAAGAAATATTTTGAGAATATCTTTTTATTTTCTTTACAAGAAATATCATTTCTCCTATAAGAAAAACAAGATATCCAGCTCCGCCAATCGTACCGGTCCTTGAAAAAAAAGATACTATAACATTATGCGGCATCGACAAATTCGGTTCTTTAGCTTCTGACAAAATATACGTATGAACATATTCTTCCTTCCAATTTGAAAAGCCAACTCCAACTAATTTATGATCCTGCCACATATGATAACTTGATGTCCACAACAAAATTCGTTCATTATCATAACTTCGTGATAAAATTCCACAATTTACGACAATTATTCCGCCTATAGCAACAATACCTAATGTTAAAATAATGCCCTTTTTTAAGATAGGCGATGTGTAAAAAAATTTTTTTAAAATCAATAAGCATATACCTCCTAAAATGAATCCAGCACAAGCTCCTCTAGATTGAGTAAGAAGTAATGCAATAAAACCAGTAAGAGAAAGAATACCCGCTCCCATAAAATAGTATTTATTTTTTCGAATCGATAATCTTTTATACTCTCTTCTATATGCAATGAAGACAGCAATCGAGTATGGTAAAACAGATTCTATTAAGATTGCATATAAATTTGCATGATTTGAAAAACCAGTAATACGTGTACCCACTGGATTAGTAAGTAAGAAATAAAAAGACACCAGGCTAAATACCAGCATTATTGCAAGTGTGCATTTTCTATACACAGTTTCAAATGATGTTGGCAAACTAATCCAATAAAAAACAAAAAAAGGATGTGACCATGTAAAATATTTCCATAAATCATGAATCGATTTTTGATCATTTATACTAATAGTTGCAATAAGTAACGAGAAAAAAAATAATATATATGGGTATAAAAAACTCTTTTCAGGTAATTTAACCCTATATTTGTTGTTATAATACATCCAAATGGTTACTAAGATAACAGCACCTAATGAAATATTTGTTGCTGCATTAGAAATCGTAGTCACTAAAAAAAATAAATATAGAAAAGAAAAAACTTTCCACATATTCAAAAATATACTATTTGCATCTTTTAACATATTTTATTTCCCTATCGTAAAATATTGTGAATTAACGCTTCATGACTATATTGTTTATTCGCCGCTTCCAAGTTTTGTCTGTATACGTCGACATTTTTTACTAAATCATCGACGAATTCTTCCAATTGCCGTGCAAAAGAATCAACTGTGCTCAAATCAACGGCAATGCCAATTTTGTATTTCTGCAGTACTTCCGGATTTAATTCCGGTGAAGATAACACGGGTTTGTAAAAGCCAATAGCTGTAAAAAGCATAGCTCCCCAATGATACCGATAGCGTTCTGCTGCATACGGCATCATAATGGCATCGACACTGAGCAGGGCTTTTTGCCATTCCAGCCCGATTAAATTCTTATGCCAAAAGGTAATATTTTTATATGAGCTGTATTCTTTAGCAAATTGTTCAAATAATTCGCCATCTTCAGGTTTGGCAGTAGCCCCTTGGACGATGAGTTCTACTGGCACCGTAAACCTTGCTTTGGTAAAGGCTTCTAGGAAAAATCCTAAGTTTTTTTCTTTACGGAATTGTCCAAAAAAACCAATTTTAATAGGAGGCGTAATGGTTAGCTTAGTATCAACAGGCAAATCCTGCGGTTTAAATACAGGCGGAGCGATTAAATCCAAATTCGTAAGGCCGCTATGCTTAAAATCATCCCGTAACGTAATAACTTTTAGGTGAATATTTTTATACGGTTCTACCCGATGGGCCTGTTTTTCAAACTTCGGCTGTTCATGAGGATTAATACCATGAAAAATCATATACACAGGGACGGGGGAATTTTTTAGTTTGCTGTTTAAGACTGTTCGTATATACCGCCATGTTCCTGTAGGAATAATAATGGCATCACAGGCTCCTTTACATGCTTTTTCATACGCCGCATTAAACCAAGCAATGCGCCGCCGTTCTCGTAAAATAGACAAAAAAATCTTTTTGATTTTGCCTGCTCCGGCATACGTAACAACTTCTCCGCCAGATAAATAGTCCACATCACAATGATAGTCTAGTTTGAAAGGAAAGTGTTCCGGTACAAAAAATACCGGCTCATGCCCCTGCCGTTTTAATTCATCTACCAAAATCCGGTCAAATTCCACTTCATGTCCTGCCGGCATGACAATGGACTCTAATATAGCTACACGCATAGCGCAAAAAACTCCTCTCTATTTTCGTTCCAGCCACTCAATCATTTTGGGATTATATTCATATACACATAATAAACATGTATTCAAAACATAAAAACTAGCCGTTTTCTGTAATAAATGTATTTGTATTTTCAGTACCTCTCTTAAAACAACATATAAATTCTCTACCAACATTTCCTCATTACAACATGCCAGTTTTCTTATTTTATCTAAATTAAGCCGAATAATCTGGGAAAAAATTCGTTTATCATATCGTGTAATATCCGGACAACAGCTTTCTGTATTGGCCCTTGTTTTATACTGTCCCAATTCAGTTAAGCAAACACGGCTATACAAATAGTCCGAATTTTCAAAAGATGGTATATGGATACATGATTCTACCATTGGATAATTAATATACAAACGGCCTCGTGAGGTCGAATCATTAAAATAATGCATCATTTGTTGGAGAGCCTTGACTGAAAAGCGATTATCTTGGGGATCAAAATCAAAAATTAAGTAGACGTCAGTATATCGATCATCAAAAATCTTTTTCTTGTTTTCGTCCGGCTCTTGTTCACGTAAAAACAAGAGAAAATCAAGGTCTTCTAAATCTTCTCCATAATAACGCTAAATACGTTCATACAAATCATATATGTTGGCGCCATAAGAAACAATTTGACGTTTTTTATACATGTACGTATCAAACAATCGATTTAATAATTGCGGTTCCTTTTTCTCTCCTTCTACAATGGCTAAAATCTTTCTATTCATCAAACTCACCATGTTTCATGAGATTTTCTAAATTATATCCTTCCCGCAATTCTCGATCGGTAGCATTCGCTAAGGAAATAATTTTATCAGGAAGCAATAAAAAATAACAGTCTGGCCGCATAATCCGATTACTCAAAAGGCCAGTATTATGAGATGTTAATATAGTTTGAATAGAAAATTTTTCTTCCAACAATTTAACAATTTTCTCAGCTAGTTCATAATGATAAAAAGCATCAAACTCGTCAATAAACAGAAAACTAATCTTATCTACGTGTTTATACCAATAAAAAAAGGTTAATAATGCATTGGTGCCATTCAAAGCATAAAAAAAAGGAACGAGACGATTATGTTTAAAAAAAAGGCTCATTTTTCCATCCGCTTGTGCCACTGCACAAATTTTCTCATGCACACCATATGCATTCAAAAAAGTTTCAAATTCATGAACAAAGCCATTTTTAATAATATAGTCGGCCATCGATTCTACCACTGTCGAAAAGCCAACGTATTCGTTATTTATTCCTAAGCTGCGAAACCAAAGCATACCGGTAACAAATTTCATGACTTCTCGTACAGGGTTTCTTTCGTCTAGTGTCAAATTATTCGCCATATAACGCAAAACAGAAATTTTATTATCGCGAAATTCCCAATTCAGTGTATTCAGCCCAAACTCAGCTAAATGAGAAAAATCGCCTTCTTGTTTGTCATAGTCAAACGAAAATACTAATTGATCATTTAATAATAGTGATTCTGTGACAAGTTCCCTGGCTGCTCTTTTTGTATACTTGTAAATAATTTCATCATCATCTCGTTGGAACACATAGGAAAACGAAACAATATCTGAATCTGCATCTGCATTACAATAGTTCGTTATGGACTGCGGTACACCATTTTTATCAGCCAAATGATACGTAATATCAACCATTGCCATTCCATAATTAGTCTTGCCAACAGCGTTTTTTCCATAAATAATAGCATTTTTAATAATGCCTTTTGACAAACACTGCGTGCTGTATGGATAATTCTTGACATCTGAAAGGTCAATCATAAAAGATTCTTTAAAGTTTTTAAAATTTTGAACCCTGAATTTCTTAAGAAGCATCAGCAGTCACCTCTATTATTCTATCAGTTTTTCTTGATTTGCTGCAGCCAATGATGAAGAACCGTGTCGTACATAGGTAACCGCCGCAGTAAACTTTCGATAAACGATTCATCATATGTATGGGTTGTCAAGTTGCGGTCATCAGCCATTTTTAATGCTTGTTCCGTTTCTTCATCAGAAAGAACACCGACCTCTCGGCACGAACGTATTACTTTTTTAGGAGACGCCGCATCAATACCTTCTTGTATATACAGATATTCTTTTGCACATTTCCAAGTCAGTTCAAATGTAAATTCAAATCGTTGAATGAGTGCATCCCGCTCTATCTCAGTCAAGTTTTGACGAGATGCCAGTTCATGAAATTTTGCCAACGCACGGACGGCTAATTCGTATCGTTCTGTAATTCTTTCCATAAAATTCCCTCTTTTCGTATACGCTGGCATAAGGCTTTCCCCGCATGATGCATGTCCACTATATCAACACGTTGGGGAATCGTCGACTCCTCCAACTTTTCCCGCAGTAATGTAATTTTGTAAGAAATATCTTCTTTTCCCTCCACGGCAATATCGATGTCGGAACTCCGCTTTTGCTCTCTCCGTGCCCACGAACCGAAAAGGTAAATTCGTACATCCTGTGCTGAAAAATGATGCAGCACGATGGTTTTGACACGTTGAATTATAGCGTCTTCCATATTATATGCCACCTTTTTTTCGCTGCAGTTCATGTAATTTCAAATATTTCAGCATCGTATAAAAGAAGTGCGTGCAGCATAAATAGGAACCAATACCGCCGTCTAAAAAGCCCTTGCGCAACACAAACATTTTAAAAAAACCACCAATGCTGTGCAGCAAAATTCCCGGCAGTGATGTTCGTTTTCCCCGTTTATACGCATCTTCTGCCCAAATTGTCGTATATAAACAGAGTTTTTCTTCCCATTCATGCCAATCTGTATAGGTGTGATGTTCAATATGTCCCGGCAGTGTTTTTGTCGGTAAGCTGCATTCCGGATGTTCATGTACTTTGTTGACCCAAGTCACTTGTGTGCGCGGGAACATGCGCAGCACATGGTCCGGATACAATACACCATAGCTGAATGTAACGCCAAATGCAACGGATTTTCTTGTCAGCGCATATTGCGTATCTAATGTTCCACATTCTACAATTTGGCAAATGGACTGCCGCAACTCATCGTTAAGCCGTTCATCAGCATCAAGATACAGCACCCAGTCTGCCTTTGTCTGCGCCAATGCAAAATTACGCTGTGCGGAAAAATCATCATCCCACGCTCTATAGCATACTGTCGCACCTTCTTGTTTAGCCAATTCTACTGTTTTATCAGTACTGCCTGAATCAATAATAATGACTTCATCTGTGCAAGATTTGGCATTGCGCACAACACTGACTATGTTTTCTTCTTCATTTTTCGTTAAAATTAAAATGGCTAAAGAACTCACTCTATGCTCCTTTATCAATCCATATTTTATATTTTGACTTGTTGGATAATATCTATTGTATGGTATAATAATGATGTTTTGAATATATTACCAATAGGAAGTGACTGCATTGAAAAAACTAAAATTTTTGTTGCCATACATCATGATATTCTGTATCAGCCTGATTGTATTGTTTGGCTTTTATATGGCTATGAGTGTCGGCATTCCCCAGAAAACTATTTTCTTACAGCTGCGCCGCTATGCAGTTTGTGCTGTCTTGCTGAGTATTGCCATCGGTTTATGGAAACAATCCGGTCGGACGTATGTCCAACTTATATCCTATGCCGTCGTAGGACTGACATGGATGGTTGTGTATCCTTTGACATACTGGCTCACATTTCATCAAAATACGCATTTCATTGACAATCATTTTGATATTTCTATGGGCGTATACTTGTTCTTATTTTCTACGTCACTTTCCCAATTATTATATCATACTACACGGATTCCTAAAACCGTTAATCGCTGTATCTTAGCAAGTATCCAGACTTTATTTATGCTGCTGCCGCTGCTGCAGGTATTTTATTATCTCGTATATAAAACACCGATTACAGAAGCTTCATGGGTTGCTGTTTTGCAAACAAATACAGCAGAAGCCTATGAATATCTACTGAAGGTTTGGGGGCTATCCGGTCTGGGCGCACTCGGAATGAGCATCCTCGTTCTCTTTATTTTCTTCTTATATTGTCATCGTCAAGCTACCATGCTAACGTCATTGTCTAAAAAACAAATTACCGCTGCCGTTGTTTTATGCCTTATCTCAGCTTGGTATACTCAACACATTTTTACAAAGACAGGTGTCATGTGGGCCCGGTATCAAGCACAAGACTATTTTGACAATGCACGAAAATTCACTGCACTGCATAACAAGAATGCTGCTGATTTACAAGTCTCCCCATCTGTTCCAGCTTTTCATAAACCGAGTACCATTATTATGGTCATCGGAGAATCAGCTTCACGCAGTTACATGAGTGCCTATTATCCTGTTGAATTGGATACGACGCCATGGATGCATATATCTTCCCAGCAGACTAATTTTATTCTCTTCAGGCATGCCTATACGACAATGGTACAAACTGTCGGATCGCTGGAACGAGCATTAACAGAAAAAAATCAATATAATACAATGGAATTTCATGATAGTTTGACCGTGCTTGATATCGCAAAAAAAGCTGGCTACAAAACATATTGGTTCAGCAATCAGGGAACGATCAGTGATGCAGATACACCAATTACGCTGGTTGCACAAACGGCAGATCATGCTAAATGGATTGAAGATGAATTGGCCAATAGTACACAAGTCCGCTATGACGGTGATTTACTTTCGTATTTAAACGAAATCAATCCCAATGAAAATAATTTTGTTGTCATCCATATCATGGGCAGTCATGATAATTACGCCAACAGATATCCACCGGAATTTGCACGCTGGCCTTCTAATGCCACACGTGATGCTGTACAAGAATATTCTAATTCGTTAGCCTATACGGACTGGGTATTGGAACAAATTTACAAATACGGCAAAGAGCATCTAAACTTGCAGGCTATGCTGTATTTCTCTGATCACGGTGCTGCGCCGAAATCTCTCCGCCGTCCCGATAGTGCTTCTTTTGTAGCACTGCGTATACCAATGTTCTTGTATTTATCTGATGAATACATGCAATTATATCCCAGCACAGCCACAACTTTGCGTAATCATCAAGATAGTTATTTTACAAATGATTTAATATATGAAATGGTTTGCGGTATGTTAAATGTACAATCCAATTATTATGATCCCGAAAACAGCATTGCCAGCCCATCCTATAAATTTACACGAGATACATTAACTACAGAATTGGGCAAGAAAAAACTGACAGACGATATCCATGAAGATGATGTCGTCAACAACAAAGAATAGCCCCTAAATGGTCATACCTTTCTACATACAAATAACCCGTCGTCGATAGTATTTTTCGCTATCAGCGGCGGGTTGTTTCTTTATATACAAACAATATTATTTATTTTTCAAACAAGGAATAATTATGCCCTTCTTCACGATGGTAAATGCCAATGCGTCTTGCCAGCATCATGTCTGTATCGATAGGCAGTTGGAACTGGTTTCCTAATACTTCCCAAACTTGAGAAGGTTTAATAGCACCTTCACTGGTTTGGTAGATGCCTACGCGCAGCGTAATTTTTCCGTCCTGCAGCTGGCCTGTAATCGGTTCTATGACATGCTGTTTGACGTTAATCAAGCGGACTTTATGCTTGCCTTTGAGGGATACTTTTTCGTACTGCACTTCTTGTGCTGTATTGAATGCCTGCAGCGCTGTTTTGACAGATGCGGCAGTGGCCTCTTTTTTTGCCGGGCCCATGAGGTCATATACAGCATAATTAGCTGCTGCCATTAGTTTGGCAGCTTTGGCATCGACATATTTGCCGTCCAGTACAGCAAAGCCATGAGGAGATTTGGCATTCATGCGGGCTATAACATCAGATACGGCCAATTTTTCGCTTAATTCCATATCCAAATATTCTACATCTGCCGAAACGCCTACGCCCAACGCGGAAGCAAAACTGAGTTTCATATGCGGATTGAATCCTTCGGAATAACAAATAGGAAGATCGGCCCGGATAATGACGTAGCGTACGGCACGGGCAAAATCCAAATGTGATAAAAATTGCAGGGCGCCGTCTTTTTTAACAGCTAAACGCAGTCTTTCCATGGTCTACGCCTTCCTTTCTGTCAATAATTTTTACGCCTAAATGGGGACATACACCGCAGCCGGTACAACTCAGGCGGCGGCAGTCATGCGTCAGTTCTTCTGCTGCAGCCCGCTGCCATTCCCGCTGCAAAAAGGCCTTGGCAGCACCGTTGCTCAAATGATCCCATGGCAGCGGTTCATCCAAATCCCGCTGTCGTGCGGCGTAATAGTCCGGATCGATGCCGGCATTTTCAAAAGCCTGCATCCAGCGGTCATAATCAAACATTTCGGTCCAGCCGTCAAACTTACAGCCTAACTTCCACGCTTCGTACAGGACACGGCCCATCCGTCTGTCACCGCGGGCAAATGTCGCTTCCAAGCGGCCTGTTTTGGCATCATGGTAATGATAGGATATGTGTTTATCTCGAATCAAGCCTTTAATATATTCCTGCTTACGGCGGATTTCTTCAATCGGCAGCTGGCCAAACCATTGAAACGCCGTATGGGACTTCGGAACAAAGCTGGAAACGGATACGGTTACTTTGCCGTTGTTTTTATGAGTAACTTGCCGATAGAGATTCAGCACTTTATAGGCTAAGTCTGCAATGCCGGCCAAATCTTCATCCGTTTCTGTCGGCAGGCCCATCATAAAATAGAGCTTGACTGTAGACCAGCCGTTTTGGAAGGCATTTTCACACGCTGACAATAAGTTTTCTTCTGTAACGCCTTTATTAATGACGTCCCGCAGCCGCTGCGTACCTGCTTCAGGAGCAAAGGTCAAGCCGCTTTTGCGGACTTGCTGTACTTTTTTGGCAATATCGACGGAAAAGCTGTCCACACGCAGTGACGGCAGGCTGACACTGACTTTTTTGCCTTTAAAGTCTTCCAGCAGCATATCTACCAATTCGGGAAGACAGGAATAATCAGCCGAGCTCAAACTCATGAGGGAGATTTCATTGTAACCAGAGTTGGCAATGATTTCTTTGGCAATCTGTACCAATCGTTCCGGTGATTTTTCCCGCACCGGACGATAGAGCATGCCTGCCTGGCAAAAACGACAGCCTCGGCTGCAGCCGCGGAATAATTCCAAAACGGCCCGGTTGTGGACAATATCAATGTTGGGCACAATGGGTTTCGTCGGGAAGAAAACGTGTTCTTCATCAGCAACAACGCATTTTTCAATATGAGCTTTCGCTTCCGGCTCTGTCGGCGTCAAGGCTTTAAAATTCCCAGCTTCATCATAGGACGGCTGATAAAAAGCAGGTACATAGTTGCCCTGTTGGGAAGCCAATGTTTTCAATAAGCCTTTCTTGCCGCCCGGCTTGCCCGCTTCTTTCCATTGAATAATCGTATCAGCTAAAAGCTGCGTCGATTCTTCGGATTCACCGAGGAAAAATACATCTATATAGTCTGCCAAGGGTTCAGCATTATAGGCACAGGGACCGCCGGCCGCAATCAGCGGCATATCGTCGCCCCGGTCTTTGGAAAACAGCGGAATGCCTGCCAAATCCAGCATATTCAAAATATTGGTAAAGCTCATTTCGTACTGTAGTGTAAACCCTACCATGTCAAAATCTCTGACCGGCGTCTTCGTTTCCAAAGAAAAAAGAGGGTACCCCTCTTTTCTCATCAGTTCTTCCATATCCGGCCATGGCGCATAGACGCGTTCAGCCGCTACGTCCTGCCGTTCATTGAGCAATGCGTATAAAATCCGCAGGCCCAAATGACTCATGGCTACTTCATATACATCAGGAAAGCAATAGGCAACGGTCAATTTGACATCGTCATGGTTTTTGACTACACTATTCCATTCACCGCCTACATAACGGGCCGGTTTCGTAACTTTACTAAGCAAAATCGGGTCTATCAAGACTGTATGTGACACAAAAATATCCTCCTACTCCCCTAAAAAATCATCGTCTGCTGCCGCATGTATATACTCAGCAAAATGCCTAATCCCATCATGTTGGTCGTCAAGGCGCTGACACCATAACTCATAAAGGGCAGCGGAATCCCTGTAACAGGCATAATGCCGCAGGTCATGCCGACATTGACCAAGATTTGGAATCCCCACATAGATACAATCCCTGTTGCCAACAGCATGCCAAAATTATCCTTACATTCCTTGGCTACCATCAAACCGCGGTATACCAGAACAAAGTATAAAAACAGGATAAAAATGCAGCCCATAAATCCTAATTCTTCCCCAATAACGGAAAAAATAAAATCCGTATGGTTTTCAGGCAGAAAGTTTAATTGGCTCTGCGAGCCTTGGAATAATCCCTTGCCAAAGAGCATGCCGGAGCCAATAGCAATTTTAGACTGAATAATATGATAGCCGGCACCAAAAGGATCGGCATTCGGATTCAAAAACACAGCAATACGGGATTTTTGATAATCTTTCAGAAAATGCCAGCCAATCGGCGCCAATACGACACCGATAATAAAAATATTGCGCAACAAAGACATTTTGATTTTGCCGACAAAGAGCATGCCGAATCCAATAGCTAAAAATACTAAACTTGTTCCCAAATCCGGCTGTTTTAAAACTAGCAGAAAGGGAATACCCATATATAAGCCAATGGGTATGATGCTGCGCCATGTATTGATTTTGCCTACTCGGTCAGATAACAACGCAGCCATGCAGACAATCATAATCAGCTTAGAAAATTCAGACGGCTGCAGCGTAATCGGCCCCAGCTGAATCCAGCGCTGTGCCCCTAATGCCGATGTCCCAACAAACATGACAGCCAGCAGCATCAGCAGATTGATAACATACAGCGGCCGGGCAAACCGCTTCAATTTGGTATAGTCATAGCGGCTGAGAAATATAATAATCATTAAATTGACTATAAATGCTGCGCCCTGTTTTGCCACAAAGTCATAGTTAATGGCACCTTTGTTAATATGCGTCGCACTGCCAATAATGCACAAACTAATGCATATAATCAGTATGCACATCATCAGCATTACTTTATCTAAATTTTTCCATTCTCGTTTAAACATTTGCAACTCCTATCGACGATAATGACGCCAAGCCATAGATTGCTGCCGCCGCTTTCGCACAGAAATACGCGGCAGAGAAACGGCCGCTTCCTTTTTTGCTTTGCTTGTGGATGCTGTATCCGGCACTGATACGACAGGCGGCGCATCCTGTTGCGCCATCTGGTTCATAACAGCAGCTGCTTTTTGCAGTTCTGCGGCTGCCAGTGCCTTCATTTGTCCCAACGCAGGCGGTGTTTCCTCCTGGACTGCTGTTTCTTCTTTTGCCGGGTTCGTTTTGCTTATGCCCTCTGCCGCTGGCAGCAGCGCTGTCAACGCGTCTACATCTATGGCTGTTCCGTCTTCTATATACGCTGCGGTCTGTTCCATAGCAGCCCAAAACGGCGTATCCTGACAAGAAACAAGACTTCCCTGCTGCGCTGCCGCATGAATTGCTGCATCGTGCGGCAGGATACCGGCAACGGTTTCCGGATTTAAGATTTGCAGCATTTCCTGTACAGACACATAGCCTGGGTCACTGCCATAAAAATTGTTGAAGAGCACGTCGTAGCGAAACCGCTTATGTTTGTTGCAAAACTGCATGACCCGCGCGGCATCACGCATAGAAGACCATGTCGGTTCTATGACAAAAAACATCGTATCGGCAATAGCAACGGCATCTTTAAAAGCCCGGCCTCTGCCAGGCGGACAGTCTATCAGTACATATTCATACTTTTGGGCTAATTTTTCAACGATATACTGATACGACGGCGCATCGATTTTTTCCCATGTATGCTTTTGACTTGCTGCCAAAAAATCAAGGCGTTCCCTGACATGCAGCAGCGCTTCCTGGGTACTGCAGTGTCCTTTCATGACATCACCGACATCATACAGGACATCATCCTGCATGCCAAACATCAAATCCAGATTACGCAGACCCATATCTGCGTCTACGGCAAGAACACGATGTCCGTGCCGCTGCAGGCTGACAGCCAACGATGCCGTAATCAATGTCTTACCTACGCCGCCCTTGCCGGACGCCACCGCTATAATAGCAGCCATAAGGAGACTCCTTTCTCTGCCAAATATTATCGTTTATCATCTGCTTTTGCTTGTTTTTCTTGCTTTTTATGTTGTGCATCAGCGTTTTTGCTGTCTTTATCGTGTTTAGCACCATCGGCATATTCGCCTAAATGGAAAAATTCTTCCAGCATCATTTTGACGATAGGCCCGGAAGCCACGCCGCCATACCCGCCTTGTTCTACCAATACAGCAATAACAATGCGCGGATGGTCAAACGGCGCATACGCGACAAACCAGCCATGGTCTACGCCGCCAAAGTTTTCCGCCGTCCCTGTTTTACCAGCGACTTGAATAGGAAAGCCCGCAAACAGCGAACCAGCTGTACCGGATTCTTCTGTAACGTTGCGCATCCCTTCGCGTATCAAATCCAGCGTAGAACGGGATACAGCCAGCGTACCTACTTGTTCCGGTGCAAAAATCTTGTACGGCGTGCCATCCAAATTGTCGATACGATTGACGATAAACGGACGGTATTGAATGCCGCCGTTGGCTACTTCACTGACAATCATAGCTGCCTGAAGCGGTGTAACCAGCTGGAAGCCCTGCCCGATTGCAGAGTTAAATGTATCCCCTAAATACCAGTCCTGATTAAAGGCTTTCTTTTTGTATTCTTCACTGGCAACCAAGCCGGACGCTTCGCCGCGCAGTGCAATGCCGGTTTTCTTGCCCATGCCAAACATGCGCGCATATTCAGCTAATTTTTCAATGCCGACACGACGGCCCATTTCATAGAAATATACGTTATCTGATTTTGCCAAGGCTTCGGTGAAATTAATCCAGCCCAACGCTTCGCCGCCGGCGTTGCGCATATCGACGAGCCAATGGCGGCCGCTGTCGAAAATCATTTCATCGGGTGTAACTTTTTTCAGTTCCAGCGCCGCAGACCCGGTAATCAGCTTAAACGTAGAGCCTGGCGGATATTCCCCGGCAATGGCACGGTTTTCCATCGGATGATTGGGATTGTCATTAATCTGCGCCCATTCTTTTGCCGTAATGCCGCGCGTAAACCAGTTTGGATTAAAAGAAGGACGGCTGGCCATAGCGAGTACGGCGCCTGTGTTCGGATCGATAGCGACAGCGGCAATCCCATGGGTACCAATGCCGTTGGCTACTTGCTTATCCATAGCATCTTCTGCAGCCTGCTGCAAATTCAAATCAATCGTCAAATGGATATTGTGTCCGGCAACCGGATTTTTGCGTTCCATTTCTTTGACTGGACTGCCGGCTGCATCGACTTCTACTTGTCTGCCGCCGTCTTTGCCGCGAAGGATGTCATCATAATACGATTCCAGCCCGGCACGGCCAATCTGTGTAATGTTTGAAACGCCTTCCTGTCCTTCCAGGCGTTTCATATCTTCTTCGTCAATTTGGCCTACATACCCAAAAATCTGCGCTGCCATTTCGTTGTACGGATAATACCGAATCGGCTGTACATCGACAGAAATGCCGGGCAGTTCGTTGCGCCGTTCTTCGATTTTCGTCACGATGTCCTGTGTCAAATCCGTAGCCAGCACCGTCGGGACATAGGCACTTTTGACTTTCTGTATCTTTTCACGCAGTTTATCTTCCGGCTGATTGATCAACTGGGACAATTCTTTCAGTTCATCATCTGTCATGCTGTCTTTGGTCGGAACATACGTCACCATAAAGCTGGGGCGGGAACCTACCAAAATCTGGCCGTTGCGGTCATACATGATACCGCGCATGGCTGCAATCGGAATAGCGCGCAGTCTGTTTCCTTCTGCCAATGAATGATAGTAGTCACCGGCAACTAACTGCAAATACACCAAACGGCAAATCAATATAACAAAAATACCGATTAAAATCCAATATAAATACCGGAAGCGGCCATCATTATTTTTCTTTTTCATCAACGCTTCAAGCATGTATATGTTACCTCCATCTACCAGCAACGCTCCATCCATAATAGGAATCTTCCCGACGGAGCCGCCATACGATGCGATCGACAGGAATCATGAGGATACCATGGTATATGAGCATGGGAATACTAAATTCAAACAAATACGATGCCACATGGATAAACTGTCCCGACGCAAACAGGATAATGCAGTTTAATACGAGGCAGCATTCTGTCGCCCCCAGTACAATCAGCAAAGTCAGTATCCACTGGTCTTTATCTATATCGCGGCCCAAATAGCTGCAGACAATCGCGATAATCAGATACGGCAGCAAATGCAGGCCAAAGAAATTGCCAATAATGACATCTTGGCAAAATCCGCCCAGCAGTGCCGTCCAAATACCTACGCGCTGTCCATGGTGCAGTGCCATCAGCACGACAAAAACAAAAATTAAATTCGGCTGATTTACGCCATTAAAAATAAACGGCAGTACAGCGCTTTGCAAGATAAACACAATAAACGCCGTCATCACACAGCTCAGTTTCTTCATAATGCTGCGGCTCCTTTAATACCTTCCACTTTATCTCGATTCGTCTGCGGCACTAATTTCGGCGCAACGTCCGGCTTAGCATATGAGCCTGTATCAGACGATTTCAAAATAACCAATACTTCTTCCAATTTAGAGAAATCTACACTCGGACGAATAACTGCATATTTGACAAAATCATTGTCGTTCTGGTGAATCGACACAATCGTTCCCAGCGGCAGTCCTTTCGGATAAATCGAGCCAAACCCGGAAGTAACCAACGTATCGCCTTCCAAAATATCCGCATCCTTGGCAATATTAACAAACTGCGGTTCTGTCGGAACATTGCCGTTGCCGCGGACAACAGAAGAAACGCGGGATTCCGGACGCTGTACAATCGCGCCAATACTTGTGCGCGGATCTGTCAAAAGCTGTACGCGCGCAGAATGCGGATACACATCGCTGATGAATCCAACGACGCCGTCCGGCGTAATGACCGGCATATCTTTTTCTATGCCTTCCCCGCTGCCGACATCAATAATCATGGTGTTGCTCCATGTGCCGTAGTCCCGTGAAATGACTGAACCAGCCAGCACTTTGTACTGAGGATGAGAAGACCGGAAATTCAGCAGTTTGCGAAGCCGATCATTTTCTGCTACTAATTCATCATAATCGACACTCTTGTTTTTTAACGCCGCATTTTCTTTTTCCAACGCTTCCCATTCAATGCGGTTTTTTAAGCTGACATCAATAATATGAATGCCCGATGCCAGTGACCCTACGATATTGCTGGCGCCGTATTCAAACGGAGATGCTACCGTCTGCAGCGGCTTGGTAATAAAGGGCAGCGAATCACGCTGCCGCCATGCCCAGCCTACGACAGCTATTATAATGAATAATATAAGTACGAAGACGATGCTTCTTTTCCCAAACGAAAACAATTTTAAAATCTCCTCCTGTAAATACGCTGTGCCCCTTCAATCAATGCTGCCAATTTTTCCCGTTCAGCCAATGCCCTGCCGGCTCCCTTGGCTACCGCCAGTTCCGGTTCTGCCGCCAAGATGACCGGTACGCCCAATTCCTGCGCAAAAAGCTGTTCCATTCCTTTCAGTTTGGCACCGCTGCCCGTGAGTACAATGCCGTGCTCCATAATGTCAGCGGCTAATTCCGGCGGCGTTTCCCGCAAAACAGACCGTACAACATCCAAAATCTTCATCAAAGGCCGACCAATGACATGATACAGTTCACTGGCTTTGACGGCCATTTCTTTCTGCAGTCCGTCATCCAAACCGCGGCCCAAAAAGTAATACCCCCGGTCTTCCAGCGGCAAAACAGCCGAGCCGTTCGTAATTTTCATTTCTTCAATCGTTACGTCATCAGTTACAATATCATACTGATACCGCAAATAATCTTTAATCGCGCCATTAAAATCCAGGCTCCCCAAATGTATGGATTTGGAAATGACAATACCGCCCAACGACAAAATCGCAATGTTTGTCGTGCCGCCGCCAATATCCACAACCATACTGGCAACCGGATCGTAAATCGGCAGATTGACACCAATAGCCGCAGCTGCGGCCGTTTCAATCAAGTACGCTTCTTTCGCTCCCGCTTGATAGATGGCTTCCATGACAGCTCGTTTTTCGACATTGGATGCCGCAGCCGGTACGCCTACCATGATGCGCAGCCGCTGTACACTGCGGACACACTTACTGAGAATATATCCCAGCATCGTCCGTGTTACGCCGTAATCGGCTATAACGCCTTTTTGCAGCGGCCGATGCAGTTTGACCGTTTCCGGCGATTTTGCCAGCAAATCTTCTGCTGCATTTCCCATAGCAATAATCTTTTTGTTTCGTTCATCTGTTGCCATAACAGACGGCTCAGACAGTACAATGCCGCGGCCTTCTACATATACCTGTGTCGTACTGGTACCCAAATCGATACCTATATTTTTAGTTAGAGGAGAAAAAATCGAACCCATAACAAATCCTTTCCAATACACTATTTAATCATCTACATATTTTAGCACACCATCATCATTTTCGCACTAGTATTTCATTATTTTTTTCACAGGAATTCATAATTAATTTCGCAGAGAAAGCCCGATGATTGCCACAAAACAGTTGACGAACGCCTTGGTACATGGTAATATAGTTAAGTATCGTATGGAGCGGTATCGAAGTGGTCATAACGGGGCTGACTCGAAATCAGTTAGGCCGCAAGGTCTCGTGGGTTCGAATCCCACCCGCTCCGCCAAATCAAAAAGCACGCAGATAAGCTAGTATCAGGCTTGTCTGCGTGCTTTTTATTTATGCTATAAATTAATTTTTAGATACACTATCTACTTAAAATAGTATTAAGCAGCTCTAACTTTTTTGATTTCTAAACGTTTTTATTAGTGTATTCCCCATTATTTTTGATAATTCCAAACTACCTATGCGGCAGATACCATACAGATAAAATTACAATAGTTTCCTTCGTTTTTCTAAGCTTCTTACTGGAAAAATAACAACAATAAAAGAACCCAAACGTGGCAGTACCTCTACCAACTCCGACGCATAGTCTGATCATCAGCAGCCAATACCACTTTTGAGTTCTTTCAATTCAAGTGTACGTGAGCTTCTAAGAAATGTCAATAATAGACTGAAATACTTTCAAATCTGCCTACACGGCAGGTAACGCCTCGCCGAATATTGTGTAACCTCGATAACGTTTTTCTAAACTACCTACACGGCAGAAATCGCTTTTTTCCGTGTCAATGTATAAATCAAGGCGTTGCAGATGGCTGCGGCAATGGTACTGCCGCCTTTGCGGCCTTTGGCTACGATATAGGGAACGCCGGACTGCATGATAATATCCTTGGCGTAGACGACGTTGACAAATCCCACAGGGACGCCAATGACTAAATCCGGATGTATTTTTCCTGCTCGGATTAATTCATCAAGCCGCAGCAAGGCTGTCGGTGCGTTGCCTACGGCAATAATCAACGGACCGCGTACGGCGCAGGCTTTGTCCATACAGGCTACAGCCCGTGTAGTCCCTTGGGCTTTGGCAATCTTGGCCACGTCTGCATCAGCCATAAAGCATACTTTCGTGCTGTGCAGAGTTTCCAATCCCCGCTGGCTGATGCCCATGTAGGCCATGTTGGTATCCGTAACAATCGTGCATCCCTGCTGCAGTGCCGCTAATCCTTTGGCTACGGCATCGGTGCTGAAGCGCAGTGTGCGGGCATATTCAAAATCAGCACTTGTATGAATGACGCGTTTGATAATATTTTTTTCTGCCGCCGGCAGCTGAATTTCACCTAATTCTTCTTCGATAATTTCCATGCTTCGTTTTTCTATGTCTGCCGGTAAAATATGTTCAATTTTCATGCTGCTGTTCCTTTCTGTATACATCGCACTGGATCACAAAACGCCGTGCCCATGCCGGGTTGCCTAAAAAGTGAAAATGCGGATATCCTGCCAGCAAACGGCCTTGACTATGCATACAAAGCCAGCTGCGTTTTCCCTGCGCTTTGGCAGCCAAAAACGCCGTGCCGTTGTTGGTGCTGTCTGAATAATGAAATTCATGGGCCTCCATCGTTTCGCCGGCGCGGCAAAGCATGGTGTCTTCCTGTGCTGTCAGTGTCACGTAGCCAAACCGCTGCAGCCGCTGGGTCATATGGGATGTACAGGCAATGCTTCCTACGCCGGCATAGGATTTTCCATCACGGCAAAACGCCTGCAGCAGATACATAAAGCCGCCGCATTCGGCAATACAGGGGCAGCCTTGGTTAATCGCTTGAAAAATCTGCTGCTTCATCGTATGGTTGGCTGCCCATATGTCAGCATATAATTCCGGATAGCCACCGCCAATATAGAGACCGTCGCAAGGCGGCAGTGACGCATCGTGCAGAGGACTGAAAAAGACCAGCTCGGCTCCCAGCTGTTCCAGTACATGCAAACTGTCTTCATAATAAAAGCAGAACGCTTCATCACGGGCCACGGCAATACGGACAGACGCGATAGCTGCAACTATTAGTTCTTCATAAGAAAGCATGGGTGCCTGACGGGCTGTTGCCATGATGCCGGAAATATCCAAGGTCTTTTCAGCCATTGCAGCCAAGGCATCGATTTTTTCCTGCAAATCAGCAATTTCCGCCGCCGTAATCAGCCCCAAATGACGGCTGGAAAAGCGGCATGCCGGCATATCCGGAAAATATCCCAAGGCAGGAATGCCGGCCGCTTTTTCCCACGTTTCTTTGAAATACGCATATACCATGGCGTGGACATGGTTTACGATAAAGCCAACAATCTGACTGGGTTGGTAGAATTGTGCCATGCCGCGGATTTGCGCTCCCAAAGAAAGGGCTGCTCCTTTACCGTTTACAACCAAAATAACCGGCGTTCTGGTTACTCTTGCCAAATCGTACGCACTGGCTTCACTCGTCGTGCCAATGCCGTCATAATATCCCATAGCTCCTTCCAACACGGCAATATCTGCCTGTTTGGCATGTGATGCCAAGAGATAATTGACGTTATCTTCTCCCCGGTGTCCCCGTCCCAGCAGAAATAAATCCAAGTTATGCGACGGTGTATGCAGTACTTGGGTATGAAACATCGGATCTATATAATCGGGGCCGTTTTTAAAGGCTTCCACACGAAGATGCTGCCGCTGCCAAACACGCAGCAAGGCGCAGACAATCGTCGTCTTGCCGCTGCCGCTGCACGGAGCGGCGATGAGTACGCGCGGAATCGCTGCTTGCTTCATTTAGGCTTGCTCCTTTGGATACGCAGACAAAATATATATCGGGTTTTGCCCTATCATCATATGATACGGGCCTGCGGCTTTGCTTTTGGCGATGCTGACTTGGGTAATATCCAGTGTATACGCCGTATGCTGCGCATAGTACGCTGTCACGACTGCCAATGTTTCTACAGTAATAGCTGTTATAACGACTGGGCAGCAGGGATTTTTTTTATAAATCGTATCTAGAATCACCCCTAGCCGGCCTTTCGTGCCACCAATAAAGGCCCGCTGCGGCACAGGCAGATTCTGTATCGTTACAGCTGCATCGCCCGGTACGATGGTCATTTGGCTGACGGCAAAGCGTTCTTTGTTTTGCTGCAGTACCTGCAGGGCCTCTTGGTTCATTTCCATAGCATAGACATGGCCCCACGGTACCTGCAGAGCCAGCTCTATGGAACAAGAACCCGTACCGGCGCCTACGTCATAGACAATATCACCGGGCTGCGGCTGCAGTTTGGACAAGGCAATACAGCGTATTTCCTGCTTTGTCATGGGCGCACGGCCCCGCAGAAAAAGGCTGTCATCGAGTCCCGCATACGGCATAGGCCGACGTACAGCCCGGTCATTTTGTATCATCATGACAGCCAGCCCCTGCAGTTCCTGCTGTGCCAGCTGTGCGGCTGTTCCGGAAACAATGCGTTCCTGCGGATATGACAAATCGATGCCAGCCTGCACGTATACATGGGACAGTCCGTATCGGCAAAGTTCCTGACATAATGATGACACGCTGTCTTTACCGCCGGTCAGGCAAAATACCTTAGAATGGCACTGAACGGCCCAAGGTAACGGGGCTTGGCGTCCATGCCGGCTGATAATATACGCATCCTGCCAGGAAATCTGCAGTTTGGCAGCAAAATACACAAGACTGCTGATGCCGGGAATCCGTGTAACAATGCAGCCGGGAATATCACGCAGCAGCTCTGCCAAGCTAAAAAAGCCGACATCACCGGATACGAGGACGGCCATCGTATCTGCCCCCGCGGCATGTGATGCGGCAATACGGCGGATTTCCGATGGTTTGTACGTTTCATGTATTTTTTTTTCTGCTGTATCCCAAAACTGCAGCATCCGTTTGTCCCCGACGAGGATGTTGCTTTCTGCAATCGCCTTTTTCGCTTCTATGGTGAGCAAGTCCGGATGCCCCGGCCCTATGCCAATGATATAGACATGCATGATGTAATCACTCCTTGTACCATCGCTGAAATGCCTGTTTAATATCTTCCAGAGAACTGCCCTGTTCCGTCCGCCGTTTGATGACAATAAGCACGGCACCGGCACTGCGGGCGGCTGTGACTTTTTCTGCAAAACCGCCGGGCGTGCCAGAATCTTTGGTCACGACATAGGCAGCTTTATACTGCGCAAACATAGCCGCATTGAGCGATGCAGAAAACGGGCCCTGCATGCAAATCAGGTGTGACGGCTCATATCCCAGGTCCAAAGCCCGTTTCAGTGACATCATCGTCGGCAGAATACGGGCATATACACGCTTTGTATAATCCGGTATCTGTGTAAATACATCCAGATTTTTGCTGCCTGTCGTCAAAAAAATCGGCCCCGTCGTATGACTGAGAACATCGACAGCTTCTTCCATCGTATCGACAGGTACGCAGTCCGCATACGTATCTGCAGGCCGCACGACACGCCAATACATCGTCTTTTGAGCCGTGCAGGCTGCCTGTACGTGTGCTGTGACAGCTGCTGCATAGGGATGGGTCGCATCAATCACCAGTTGTATCTGCTGATGCTGCAAAAAAGCTTCCATCTCTGCTTCTTCCATTCGTTTCACACAGACAGTAATATTTTCTTTTTTCGGCAGCAGAGAAGCACCGTATGCCGTTGCCACGGATACATGCAGTGATACATCAAACTGGCTGATATAGGCAGTCAGCAGCCGTCCTTCCGTCGTGCCGCCGACAATCCAGACGGCTCGTTTCATACAGTATATCCCCGCGGCGTAACCAGTTTGCCGTCCAGTACTTTCGTCTGGCTGTTGCCGATAAATACGGTAGAAAACATATCGGCCTGCATTTTGCGCAAATGGCCCAGCGTCGTAATTTCTGCCGTTTCGCCGTCTCTGCCAATATGATGAACGATGCCGGCCGGCGTGCCGGCAGACTGATGCCGCAAAATAATATCACACGCTTTTTCCAAATAGTCCGCCCGTTTTTTACTCGACGGATTATACAGACAAATGACAAAATCACCGGCAGCGGCACAATCCAAGCGGTTTTCTATGGTTTCCCACGGCGTCAGCAAATCGCTCAGAGAAATCAAGCAAAAATCACTGACCAGCGGAGCGCCGAGAAGAGCCGCTCCCGAACAGGCCGCTGTGACGCCGGCAATGACCGTGATTTCTACATCATCACACCCGGCAGCTACTTCATGCATAATGCCAGCCATACCGTAGACACCGGCGTCGCCGCTGGAAATAATTGCTATCGTTTTGCCTTCCCGCGCTTTTTCCAGTACCAGGCGGCATCGGTCTACTTCTTTTTTCATGCCCGTCATGAGCAGTTCTTTTTGAGAAAACTGCTCTTCAATCAATTTGATATAGGTATTGTAGCCCACAATGCAGTCGCACTGTTCCAGTACGCGCTGTGCTTCGATGGTCATGCCTGCTTGTTTTCCCGGGCCAATGCCTACTACGTAAATTTTATGCTTCATCTATGTATTACCTCTTTTTATCAAATGTCACCGTATAGGGTTCACAGGCAATGGCGACAGTTACACCGTCTTTGCCTGACTTTTGCAGCAGCAGCGTCCCGCCGTGACTGGCTAACACGGCAGCCCGTTCGCATACATTGTCCGTGCCGATGATGCGGCGGACAAAATCGGACGACATAAACGTTCCCGGCGCATCATTGAGCTGCCGTACCGTATAATACTGAATGGGCAGATGATGCTGCTCTGCAAAAGCAGTCAGCCCTGCTTCATTTCTTTTTATATCAATCGTGCTGATGTCGGCTACGGCCTGCCAGCTGACGTGTATCTGCTTCATATCTTCTTCGACGCGCCGGGCAATCTGTTCCCGGCTGGTTCCCCGCTTGCAGCCAATGCCAATATGCAGAATAACAGGATACGCCGTAATCGTCCTCGTAAAGGGATGACAGTCTTCATGAACCGTAACGGCCACGCCAACCGGCCCTTTCTGGGCACGTATCAATCCTGCCGGCATCTCACCGCCAACAGGAAATTCACTGTACAAACCGGCTTGGCCTCGTTCCAGCAGCTCTGCGGCAAACTGTTTGGCATCCTGCAGAGAGGACAAATGAAGTCCCTGGCGGGCAGCCCATTCGTCGACAGCAAACAAATCATTGACATCCGTTGCCGTCGTGATGACAGCCTGTCCATGCAGCATTGCTGCCAACATGCGTGCCAGCCCATTGGCGCCGCCTATATGCCCGGCCAGCAGGGGGATAACAAACTGCCCTTTTTCATCAATAACCAAGACAGCCGGATCTTTTTCTTTGCCCCGCAAATGCGGTGCCGTCATCCGTATGGCAATCGCCGCGGCACCTACAAAGATAAGTGCCTGAGCTTCTTTCATAGCCAGCCGTACGGCTTCCTGCAGGTTGAGCGGAAAGGCCTGCAGCCGCGTATCCAAATGAAGCAGCTTGGGAAGGGTTTCATTAGTAACGTCCCATTTCTGCGCCGCTAAATACGTCCCGATGCGCAGCCCCAGCTGCGTACCCGCTGTTGTAAACGAAAAAATAAAGGCTTTCATATGGATTCCCCCTTAGATAGGCAAATCTGCGTTACGTTTTGTCCGGGTAGGTCTGTGTCTTGGGTTCTGCCTGCCGGTATCCATGGGTAAAGGCCGGATGGTAGAGCAAACTTCTTTCATAAGAAGATCCCAAAAACGAGCCTACCAAAATAAGTGCTGTTTTATCAATATGATGGGCAGATGCCGTCTGCGCCAGCGTATCTACGGTACAGCGGTATACCTGTTCTTCCGGCCACGACGCCTTGTAGACAATCGCTGCCGGCGTTTGGCCGCTGTAACCGCCCTGCATGAGTTCAGTCTGCAATTTTTCCAGCAAACCGGCACTTAAAAAAATAACCATGGTTGCGCCGTGCGCTGCATAGTCTGCAATCTTTTGCTTATCCGGTACAGGCGTTCTGCCTTCCATGCGTGTAATAATTACGGATTGGCTGACATGCGGCAGCGTATATTCTGCCTGCACGGCAGCAGCGGCCGCACAAAATGAGCTGACTCCCGGCACGACTTCAAAATGAATCTGTTTTTCCTGCAAAATATCCATCTGTTCCCGAATGGCTCCGTAAATAGACGGATCTCCCGTATGCAGCCGTACTACCATCTGTCCCTGCCGCTGTGCTTCTTCCATGACGGCAATGACTTCTTCCAGCGTCATGCCGGCGCTATTGTAGATGCGGCAGGATGGCTGGGCATAATCCAAGAGCTGCGGATTAACCAAAGAACCTGCATAGATAATGACATCAGCTGTTTCCAAAAGATGTTTGCCCCTGACAGTAATCAAATCGACGGCACCGGGACCTGCGCCTACAAAATAAACCATATGCTACCTGCTTTCTGATGACATCATAGTAAACGCAGCCCAAACGCCTGGTTTACTACATATGTTCTGACAATAACCATTGCAAAATCCTATTGCTATATCTATTTCTTGCCTTTTACGAGAAGTACCGAAAAATAGGCTGTACGTTCTACATCATCCAGTCCGTAATGTATCGTTTCTCCCGGAAGGCCGCAGCGTTCTATCATGGCTGTACCTGCCAGCTGCTGCGTGTCCTGCAAATCCTGCTTTAGGGACGCAAACGGGCCGGACGGCTTCATGATAATTTTGCTGCCTGGTACCGATAATAACGCTTTTCGGTCTTGGCGGCCGCCCGGAATAATCGTCAGCGGTTCATCCTGCTCGCAAAGAGGCTGCTGCAGTCTGGCAGCTGCTGCACAAAAACTCGGCACGCCCGGAATAATTTCTGTCGCATAGCCATCATCATGAATCCGGTGCTGCACGTACATACTCGATGCATACACTGTCGGGCATCCCAACGTAATAAGTGCCGCATCCCGTCCCTGCTGCAGTTGCGCTTCAATAGCTGCCGCACCGGCTGCATGGGCTTCTTCCAAGACAGCTGCATCCCGTGTCATGGGAAAATCAATCGTCAAAATTATTTTATCCTGCAAATCAACAGCCGCGCCGTTTTCTATAGCCCGCAGTAAAATATCTTTGGCTGTCGTCACGCCGGTATGCCCCTGCGGGACTGCCAAAACCGGGCAGTTTCGAATCTGCTTGACAGCTTTGAGCGTAAGCAGTTCCGGATCTCCCGGACCTACGCCTATACAGTACAATGTTCCATTCATCGGTGGTCCTCCCTGCGTTGTTGGTACGTGATTAACTGTTTTGCCTGTGACGTATACCCCAGCACGCCATAGACATTGGAAAACATAACCGCGCCTGTCACCAGCTGTTGATGCACGCGCTGATTCATATAATATTCTATTTTATCACAAACGGCAGCCATTACGGATTCCAACAGCTGATGTTCCTGCAAAATCCGCAGAGCCTCATCCGTCGTAATACTGTCATACACGGCCTTGCCTACGGCCGCATCCGCACCTTGAAGCATCGCCGTCAAAGCCAGCAGCGTCGTCCTGCCGTCGGCACAGCGCGAATGGGTATTCATAATACCCTGCCCTACTTTGACTAATTTGCCAACATGCCCAATCAGCAGTACGTCGTAAAATCCCTTGTATACGGCATAGTCGAGCATTTCACCGACATAGTTGCTAATCGTCACGCGCTGTGACACATCCAAATGCAGCGTATCCCGGCTGAAATCCACACCGTAGTTGCCAAAAAAAGCCAGCAGATGCCTGTTTCCGGCGGCGCGCCGCGCGTCCATTTCAGTATGAATCGTATCGACAAGAGCCTGTTCACTCATAGGCTCTACGATTCCAGACGTACCCAAAATAGATAAGCCGCCCACGATACCCAAGCGGGGATTGAAGGTTTTCCTGGCAAGTCTTTCACCGTCAGGCAGCGAAATCGTGACACGAAAACCGCCTGTATAGCCCAAACGGTCAGCCGTTTCCTGCAGTGCTTCCCGTATCATGCGGCGCGGCGTCGGATTGATAGCCCAGTCACCGGGACGGCACGCAAGCCCTGCCTTGGTGACTTTGCCTACGCCGCGGCCGCCGCAGATTGCTATGCCGCTGTCTATCTGTTCTACCGTGCTGTATACCAACATGCCGTTGGTAATATCCGGGTCATCGCCGGCATCTTTGCGCACGGCACAGGATACGGCATGCGGCTGCAGAGTAATGTCTTCCAGTTCCAACGACAAGACAATCCCTTTGGGCGTTTTCACCGTCACAGTCGATATCGTCCGGCCTGTCAGAATCATGACCGCAGCCGCTTTCGAAGCAGCTGCCGCACACGTCCCGGTCGTATAGCCGCACCGCAGCTTTTTACCGTCTTTTATGGTGAAGGCGTCCATGCTGTCCCTCCTCATCCAAGCCTACCGGCACGATTGCCTGCTGGCCGCTTTGCGTCGTCAGTATATCCGCATGGACATGAAACACCGTTTGTATCAGCTGCGGCGTAATCACTTCCTGCGGCTGTCCGGCAGCAACAATGCGGCCTTCATTCATGGCAATGACATAATTCGTATACTGCAGGGCTTGATTCATGTCATGCAGTACAATGACAATCGTCAGTCCCAGTTTTTCATTAATATGCCCCAACAGCTTCATCATGCGTAATTGATGCTGTATATCCAAATACGTTGTCGGTTCATCCAAAAATAAGATGGAAGATCGCTGTGCCAGCAGTACTGCCAGCCAGACACGCTGCTGTTCCCCGCCGGACAGATTCTGCACCAGTTCGTCTTTGCGCGTGTGCATCTGCACGGCATACAACGCTTTATCAACATAGCGGGCATCGTCTGCCGAAAACGAACGATACAGTGTCCGATAAGGAAAACGTCCCATTTGTACCAAGTCCTCTACAGTCACATCACTGGGAGCTTGGTGAATCTGCGGCAGAACAGCAATCTGCCGTGCCAGCTCTTTGCGCCCAAATGAGCGTATATCTCTTTCTCCCACGTACACATGGCCTTCTTTGAGTGAAATCATGCGGCTCATGGCTTTCAGCAGCGTACTTTTGCCGCAGCCGTTCGGACCAATAATCGATACGATGCGTCCTTTAGGGATTTCCATATGAATATCGTGAAGAATTTCTTTTTTACCGATCGCAACGGAAAGATGTTCTACTCGGATGGCAGCCTCCACGGTCTACACTTCCCTTCTCAGCAAAAACAAAAAGAACGGCGCGCCGATAAAAGCCATAATCAGCCCTACAGGCAGTTCTACCGGCGCAAACAATACCCGCGCTGCCATATCACTCAGTGTCACCACTGCCGCTCCCAGCAGTACGGAGCCGGGAATAATATACCGGTAATCCGTTCCCACCAAAAGGCGCACGATATGAGGCACAATCAAGCCGACAAACCCAAGCAGTCCGGCCACACTGACGGCACTGGCTGCCAGCAATGCGGCTACAGCCGTCAAGCAGACCCGTGTCCGTTCGATATGGACGCCCAGGCTTCGTGCCATGTCATCGCCCAGCTGCAGCATATTGAGATAATAGGATCCCCAAAGAGCCAGCACGATGCCAAATGCCGCGTACGGAGCAATCATCGTCGCATCGTCCCAGCTGCGCGCAGCCAAGCCGCCGACCATCCACATGAGCGCACCATGCACGCGGTCACTGTAAAAAATAAGAATACCCGAAATGCCGGCACTCAAAAAAGCCGATACCGCTACGCCTGCCAGTATAATCCGCACAGGCTTGATGCCGTTTTTCCACGCCAACACGTAAATCAAAACCGCGGCTGTCATAGCACCGATAAAGGCAACCGGCGTAATCAGATACATCCATGCCGGCATAACGACTAGCACTAAAATTCCTGTGATGCCCGCACCAGCTGAAATGCCGATAATATGCGGGTCAGCCAGCGGATTGCGCATGACAGCCTGCAAAATTGCGCCGGCTACAGCCAAATTTGCGCCGACCATAGCCCCAGTCAAGGCACGGGGCAGCCGCAGATTCCAAACAATTTGATCTGCCATATCCGCCGTCGGAAAAGTCAGTATCTGCAGCACCTGTGGCAGTGGGATAGATGCAGCACCGGCACCTACAGACAGGGAAATTCCCAATAGGGCTAATACAGCAAAAACGATGAGCATTGCCCATCGCCAAGCAGTGCGGGAGGTTCCCGCTAGTATTCGATTCATTGATATACCTCTGGATAGACAAGTTTTGCCATATATGCTATGGCTTTAGGATACTCTAATCCAGGATTGAGCAAGAAATAATTTTCCGGCAGTACATACACGTGTCCTTCTTGAACGGCGCGCAGTGTACTCCATGCCGAATTATTTTTTACATCCTCTTGGATTCTCTTTTCTATTTTATCCTTTGGTCCCATGGATGTAAAGAAAATACTATCCGGATTTTGTTCTACCAAAGCTTCCATACTGTACGGCACTTTTTCAGCGTCTTTAGCATCTTGCGCTGTAGCAGAAGCAACATTCTCAAAATGAAGAATGTCTGCTACGTTGCCGGCAATACTGCTAGGCAGCTGTACCGATACAGCACTCGGCGTAGCATAAATAATTGCAATTTTTTTCTTTTCCTGCGGCAGTTTATCTACAATAGCTGTAATTTCTGTATCCATTTCGCTGCTTTTTGCTTTAGCAGCTTCTTCTTTGCCGTAAACTTTACCAACAATTTCTAAATCTCGTTTGACATCCTCATACGATTTGCTCTTCAAAGCAATAACGGGGATATGGTTTTGTTCCAAAATCGGAATCAATTTTTGATGCTGTTTGGCACTGGCAATAACTAAATCCGGTTTGAGTTCCATGATTTTTTCTGTGCTGACATTGTATACCGGCCCGACATCGGGAACATCTTTATACTTGTCGGCAATAGTTGCATCTTCTGATTTGACTGTCGCTCTGCCTGCTACATCGCCATCTACAGCAGAGACAAAATTCAAAATCGATGTCGATAACACAACGACACGCTGCGGCTTTTCTTTGAGCGTAACTGTGCGGCCCGCATCATCTGTAATCTCAGCATAGACGCCATTGCTTTGTGATGTATTGGCTGTCGTCGCCGCGTTCTGCGGTGTACAGCCGCTCAATCCTATGCTCATACAAAGGCAAAGACAAACTCCCATCAACCATTTTTTCATATACGTTACCTGCCCCTTCCTACAAAATGACGAGGAATACGTGCGTCAAAACACGTCTCGTCCTTCATGTCGTTCTTGCTGTTAGAACGTGTATTTGACGCCCAACTGCCAAAAACGTCCTGGTTCCGGCCAACCATAGTACATATCATAGCCTTTATTCGTCAAATTATTGACTTTAGCATAAATCGTTGTTCTTGTATTGGCATTGTAACTGACGGCGGCATCCCATGTCACATATGAACCGGCTACATAATACGTATCATCGCGGCCTGTTCCGGCATTCATCAACAAGCTGGCTGTCCATGTAGGATTATGGAAATTCAAGCCCATGTGATAGCCATTGGGACGATTGTTGGAATTATAGGTCGTATCTTTAACTAATCCTCTGCCGTCACCTTTATCGACGCGAGATCGAATATAAGAATAGCCCAAGGAATAATCCCAAGAATCATTAATGGTCTTATTCATCGTAATTTCCATGCCTCGTTTTTCTTCACGGCTGACATTGGCTACATCCGATTCATAATAGGTTCCCTTATCAATATTGCGGTTCCAAACAATGGCATTGTCCAAGGCATTGCGGAATACACTAACATCAAACACCGTCTTCACATCTGCCTGATACGTAAATCCCAGCGTCTGCGTATACCCTGTTTCCGCTAATATATCGAGAGCTCCCTTTGAAAGGGAAGGTTTGCCTTTATATTTACCTTGTTTATAGTAATATAAGTCATTGAAACGCGGCGCATTGAAGACACGTCCCCAGTTGCCATAAACATTAAAGGCACCATTGGCTTGATAGTTTACGGCAATGCGCGGCGTCGTATGCGTGCCATAATCACTGTTGTGATCATAGCGGACACCCGGCGTAACTGTCCATTTGCCCAGTTGCATAGCATCTTCTACATACGCAGCCTGATTTATGCGGCTTTTCGTATCACCATATCCGGCACTGGCATTAGAGCCTTCGCCTTTCGCCCATTCCAGTCCGGCTGTAATCCGGTGATATCCGACATGCCAGCCTTTTTCTAACTGTATACCCTGTGTCCGCGCAGAATAGCGGCCGTCCCAATTCGTAGTCGTATAATCATTATAATACCGCAGGAATCCAGGCATATCCGTATCTTCATTAAAATGATACGTCACGGCAACATTGTTATACAAACGGTCCACTCCGTTCATGCCATTTTGAACAAACTGATGTTTTTTAGAAACAGACGGAGAGTCAAATTTAGCATAACTGCTGGAAAATGTTTTGTGGAATACATGCAAGTCGACAGCACTTTTATCATTAATCTGCTGGCGAATACGGGCATCAATCGCCTTTTTTTGGTAGTCTGAAAGGGCTTTATCGGTTTCGCTGCCATTATTATAATTCATATACCCGCGTCGTCCCATACTTTTAGCAATAAACCAGCTCGTCTTTCCTTTTTTACCCTGACTTGTCGAACTATAATTATAGGTATTCCAAGAACCGATATTCACATCATATGTCCGTTTTTCCGTATCTGCACTGTTTTTCTTGGTAATAATATTAATAACGCCGCCTACAGCGCCGCTGCCGTATTTGACAGAACCGCTGCCTTTTGTCACTTCAATTCGTTCAATGGCGGATGCATCCGGAAGCGCCGAAAAATCCGTCGTACCGCGGCCATATGGCGAGCTTTGGGGATTTGCCAAACTTTGACCATCGACAAGAACCAAGACACGGTCAGACCCATTTAACCTGACATAGGAAGCCGTACCGCCAGCCACTTGATCGTTAACAGATACGCCGTTGATATGTTGAATAGCTTCCTGCGCCGTCGTATAGTTATTCTTTTCAATATCTTTTGCCGTCACGATAGTCATGTTAGACTGCTGTTTTTGAATCTGCGTCGTGACTGGAAGTGCTGCTGGCTGCGGTTTGGGTGCTTCATACCGCTTTGCCGTGACGACAATCGTATCCGTATCATAGTCTGCCGTATCTGCCGCCCATATGCTTAAACTTCCTGCCATGGAAAGGCAAATACATGAAAGTAATGCTTTATTGTGTATCATAAAAAAACTCCCTTAGTATTCCATATTTTCACTTCTCGTGTATTCTGTATCTCTACTGCAGTACAAAAGGTATCTGCAAGTTGCGTTCTGCCGCAACGGCTTCGCCCTGCTCATTGCGCGCCGGTTCGTACTGGCATTGGTAGGCAATCTGCACAGCCGCAGCATCCATCGAGGCGTAGCCTGACGAGCCGCTTACAGACGCACTGCTTACAGTGACGTCTGCCGCGATAACGACATGAACCGTGACAGTTCCAGAAATATTTTTCTGCCGTAAATCCTGCGGATAATAGGCACTGACATCGGGCTGAGAAATCAAATGGGCCTTTGTGGCTGGTCGTCTGCCTTCGCTGTGCCGGTCTCCACCAGGATCGCCGCCTTGGGGATTACCGTCGGCATCCACTCCCAATCCCGGTGCCGCATCCGGGTTGTTTCCCGGTCCTGCCGGCCCCGGACCGCTAGGGCCATTACCTGGCGCAGTATCGCTTGCTGTCGTATTGACTGATGTCCTATTGCCAAAATTCTGATTGCCGGAAACAACATTTGCCGTCGGCTTTTCCGCATCGTTTTTAGCTGCAGCAACAGCCTTAGCCTTTTCTTCACTGATGCCCTGCGTCTGCATAATTTTTTTGATTTCCCGCCGTTCCTGCACTTCCTGCGTATACGACTCACTAATCTCTGGCATATGTTCCTGCGGCATATGATACGTTTCACCGCCTCCGCCGCCACCGTTAGATGCCGGTTCACCGTTTCCCGCTGTCGGTGTATCATCCCGTGACTCTTCATTGTATACGGTTACATCCACAGGCGGTGCCTGAGAATGGCTTTGCAGAAAGGTGAACATGCCGCCGGCCGCCAGCAGGCCAAACACGATGACGTGCAGACCGACAGATACGGCTGCCGCCACACGTTTATCCCGTTCTTCCTGCGTCACTGAGAACCCCCGCTTTCTGCTGCCAAGCCAAAACGGCTGATGCCGGCTCCTTTCATTTCATCCAGCAGGGCAATGACTTTGCCGTAATCCAGCCCTTGGTCAGCCCGCAGCACCACTGAAAACTGCGGATTGCGCCGCTGCTCAGTCTGAGCTTTTTTCAGCAGTTCCTCTTTGGTGATTTCTTTATCTTCCAGCCACAGCGAGCCGTCTTTTTTCATCGTGACCAAATACGTTACCGTCGTCTGCGTTTCCGCATGGGATGCCTGGGGCAGATTGACAGAAACCGTCTTCATATCCACCATATACAGCGTACTAATCATAAAAAAGACCAGCAGGAAAAACATGATGTCTATCATCGGAATAATCATGACTTCAGGCTTTGTAAACGAACGCCTGTCTCGCAGTCTCATGCACTCACCGTCCCGTTTTTTCCTGCGGCATCCATTCTAATGCCGAAAAACACATTTCCATATCCGTAATCATGCGGTCCAGCCGCTGCGTAAAATACGCATGCACGATTAGGGCCAAAATTGCGACGCACAGGCCAAACGCCGTAGCAATAAGCGCTTCCCCTACGCCGCCCGTAATGGCTGCAGCCTGCCCGGACTGGACGTTAAAAATACTAAACGACGTAATCATGCCGCTGATTGTACCGAGCAGCCCCAAAAGCGGCCCCATGGTAACAATGACGTTCAAATAATACAGCCGGTTGCGCAGCTTAGCCAGTAAAATACCAGACTGTACTTCTACAAAAGCCTGCATCGTATCCGGCTGCTGGCTCTGCATGGCATCCCGCAGAATCAAAGCCAGACCGCCCATGCCGCTCTCTGCGGTCTTTTGCGCCCTGTCGTACTGCTTCAGCTTCATATACGTATAAAATTGATTGGCAAAGGTACGTCCTGAGTCCATGCGGTTGTAAAACATAGCCCGTTCAACCCCAACATATACGACAAAAAGGGAGCAGATAAGCAAAATATACATGACTACGCCGCCTTTTTGAAACAACTGTATTCCTTCTACGATAACGTCCATGATGTCCTCCTTTGACAGCCTGCACGAAAAAAAGCCGCAAGAATCCCCTTACGGCTTTGTCTTAAAAAAGAATCTCCCTTCCCATCGCTCGCAGGTCTGTCGGTGATTATCCATCAGGCAGTTCTTCTGGCTTGGATTCCTAGCTGTACTGCGCCTTCCCATACCCGCGCGGGGTACAGTGACATACTTGCCGTACAGCTCCTCCCTACAGCGGCGGGACCGCGCCGGCCTCAGACCGGACTTATCTATTGAGTCTTGCGACACCTGATGTATTCATATGCTGTTGCAACTATTGTATAGTTGCATTTACTATAGCATGCTCCCTACGGTATGTCAATTTTTCCTGCTCTGCAGCGTGTTCTTTCGCTTTCTCGGCAGGCTGCTTACGGCAGCAAAGAATATACGGCCCGTTATTTTGCTGTTTCCCACTTCGGCAAATGACGCAAAAACCAGACGTACGCCACAGCCAAAATCACAACCGTAACTATCCAGCTCAACGGAAATACCATCATCAAGCAGTCAAACGTCGGATTGCCGACAAAAACTGTATAGACCCAGGTCACGCGGGTACCGCAAATCCCAAAGAGCGTAATGACAGCCGGAATCAGCGAATTGCCGTAGCCGCGCATCGCGCCGGATACGATTTCCAGCACAACTTCTACAAGGCAAAACGCCTGAATATAAAACAAGCGCACATAGCCAATAGAAATAACTGCCGCATCCGTATTAAACAAGCTCAATAACGGAGCCGCAAAAACAATCGTCAAGGCACCGCTGACGACAGCGACCAAGCCATCCATCATGAGGCAGAGCTTGAAAACACGCCGACACCGCGACACCAGTCTGGCACCGTAATTTTGACTCGTAAAGGTCGTGCAGACCTGGCCAAAGGCATTGATAATAAAATAGGTGAAAATTTCTATATTAAATGCAGCGGCTGACGCGGCCATGACATCAGGGCCCAAGCTGTTGATAGCTGACTGAATGCAAAGATTGGACAGAGAAAAGACCATGTTCTGCAGTCCTGCCGGCAGACCGATTTTCAAAATCTGCACCAGCAAAGGCTTATCAATGGCAAACTCATGCATGCGCACGCGGATCTCCGTATGACTGCGCCGCAAAAAGTAAAAGAGCAATCCCGAACTAATCGTATTGGCAACAATCGTCCCTATAGCGACTCCTTCAGCAGACATGCCCAGCTGCAAAATAAAAAACAAGTTAAGAAACGCTTTGATGACGCCGCCTGCAATCAAGCAGTACAACGGCGTACGCGTATCTCCCTGGCTGCGGAAAATAGCCGATTCAAAATTGTACAAAAAAATGACCGGCAGGCCTAAAAAATAAATCCGCAAATAGATTTCTGCCATACTGCGGATTGCCAGCGGTACGGACAAAAAATCCAGCAGCTGATTGGTTATCACTTCGCCGACAACAGTCATACCGACGCCGCATAACAACGCGACAAGAATCGCCGTATGGACGCCTTTGTGGATGCCGGCCGTATCCTTTTTGCCAATGAAGGACGCAATGACTACATTCGCCCCCAGTGAAATGCCAATAAACAGACTCAGTGTCGTCGCCAGTACAGAGCTGTTGCTGCCGACAGCAGCCATGGCTTCTTTGCCGACAAACTGTCCCAGCATGGCAATATCCAACGCATTAAAAAACTGCTGCATCATGCCTGTCAAAGCAAACGGCAAGGCGACTATCAGGATTTTATCCCACAGCGACCCCTGCAGCATATTGATTTTTTTGGCTTGACTTGCCACCTAAGCACCTTCTTTCTCTTATACGCTGATAAAAAAGCCACACACTTATCGCTAAGACAACTGTGTGGCTCCCATGACACGGCACACGCCTGCGCCGCAGTCCGCAGCGCAGCGCGTATGTATTGGTTTATTGTATTATTGTAAGTTCTTTGTCAGCAACTGATTGACGACGCCCGGATTAGCCCGGCCTTTCGTTTCTTTCATGATTTGGCCGACAAGGAAACCGATGGCTTTCTTTTTGCCTGCTTTATAGTCAGCAACAGACTGCGGGTTGGCTGCGATAATCTTCTTGACCATATCTTCCAACGCGCCTGTATCGGTAATCTGTACCAAGCCTTGTTCTTTGACAACTACATCTGCCGATTTGCCTGTTTTCCACATTTCCGGCAATACTTTCTTGGCGATTTTACCGGAAATCGTACCTTTGGCAATGAGCTGCAAAAGACCTGCCAAATCAGCCGGTTTGACCGGTGCTTCTGCGGCACTTACGCCTTCTTCGTTCAGCTTTTTGGCAAATTCGCCGAGCATCCAGTTGGACGCCGTCTTGGCATCAATGCCGTCTTTGACGATTTCTTCAAAGTAATCTGCCGTCTGTTTTTCCAGCGTCAGCAAGTTGGCGTCGTATTCAGGAAGGCCCAATTCATCCATAAAGCGTTTGCGGCGGGCATCAGGCATTTCCGGCAATTCTTTGCGGACTTCTTCAATGTATTCCGGAGACACTTCAATCGGAATCAAATCCGGTTCCGGGAAATAGCGGTAATCGCTGTCCCCTTCTTTGACACGCTGCAAGACGGTAATACCTTTGGCTTCTTCCCAGCCGCGGGTTGCCTGCTGAATCGTGCCGCCGTCTTCCAAAATCTGTGCCTGACGGACTGCTTCGTATTCAATCCCTTTCTGTACGCCGCTGAAAGAGTTGATGTTCTTTAATTCTGTTTTCGTGCCCAGTTTGGTGCTGCCGACAGGCCGAACGGAAATGTTGGCATCACAGCGCATGCTGCCTTCTTCCAAGCGGCAGTCAGAAACGCCCAGATACTGCAGAATGGAACGGAGTTTTTCCAAATACGCGCGAGCTTCTTCGCCGCTGCGCAGTTCCGGTTCGCCAACGATTTCCAACAAAGGCACGCCTGTACGGTTGTAATCGACACAGGTCGAATCCGATGTATCAATCGTAGCACCGCTGTGGACGAGTTTGCCGGCATCTTCTTCCATATGAATACGGGTCAGATGGATGCGGCGCTGTTCACCGTTGACTTCAATATCGACATAGCCGCCTTTGCAGATTGGCAAATCAAACTGCGATGTCTGGAAGTTTTTCGGCAAGTCCGGATAGTAATAGTTTTTGCGGTCAAATTTGCTGAACGGCAAAATATCGCAGTGCAATGCCAGCCCTGCTTTGACAGCAAAATGAAGCACTTCTTTATTGAGGACCGGCAGTACACCCGGCAGGCCTAAGCAGACCGGGCAGACATGGGTATTGGGTTCTGCGCCAAATTCCGTACTGCAGCCGCAGAAAATTTTAGTTTTTGTTTTTAATTCGACATGGACTTCCAAGCCGATAACGGATTCGTATTTCATTAGAGTTCAACCTCCCCCATTGGCGACGGCTTACGCAGGTCCGTCCGATTTTGTTCAAACGTATAGGCAGCGCGCAGCAGCGTTGCTTCATCCAACGCTTTGCCAATCAGCTGCATGCCAATAGGAAGACCGTTTTTATAGCCGCAGGGAATGCTGATACCCGGCAGACCGGCCAAGTTCAGCGTAACGGTGCAGACATCGCCCAAATACATAGCCAGCGGATTGTCGCTGTTCTGGCCAATCTTGAATGCCGTGTCCGGTGCTGTCGGCGTCAGCAGGACGTCACACTGTTTCAACGCTTCATCATAATCCTGTTTAATCAGCGTACGTACTTTCATAGCACGCAGGTAGTACGCATCATAATAGCCGGAGCTGAGTACGTACGTACCGAGCAAAATGCGGCGCTGTACTTCCGGGCCAAACCCTTCAGAACGGGTTTTGATGTACATATCGACAATATCCTTACCTTCGACACGGAGGCCAAATCCTACGCCGTCATACCGGGCCAAGTTGGAGCTGGCTTCTGCCGGTGCAATGACATAATACGCAGCAATGCCGTATTTCATGTGCGGCATGCTGACCGGCACGATTTCAGCGCCCAATTTTTTATACGTTTCAATCGCTTCGTCCAGTGATTTGCGGCATGTATCATCCAAGCCTTCCCCGAAAAATTCTGCAGGAATACCGATTTTCATGCCTTTGACATCATTGACCAAGGCTTGTTTATAATCTGTTTTTGCCTGCGGGATAGACGTAGAATCTTTGGCGTCGTGACCGGCAATGGCATTGAGCACAATAGCGCAGTCTTCGACATCGTTGGTTAACGGGCCAATCTGATCTAGCGAAGAAGCAAAAGCAATCAAACCATAGCGGGATACCAAGCCATACGTCGGCTTAAGTCCGACAACGCCGCAGTATGCAGCAGGCTGACGAATAGATCCGCCTGTATCAGAGCCAAGAGCCCAGACACATTCGCCGGAAGCGACAGCAGACGCTGAGCCGCCGGACGAGCCGCCCGGTACATAATCCAAATTCCACGGATTGTGCGTAATCTGGAAGGCAGAATTTTCTGTCGAACTCCCCATAGCAAATTCATCCATGTTGGTTTTGCCAAGGCTGACATAATCAGCTGCTGTCAATTTTTCAATGACCGTCGCGTTGTACGGCGATGTAAAATTCTGCAGCATCTTGGATGCGCACGTAGCTTTTTGTCCTTTAATACAAATATTATCTTTAAAAGCACCTGGAATACCAGCCAAATCAGAAATTTCCGTACCTGCCGCAATTTTCTTATCCACAGCAGCGGCCGCTTCCAAGGCAAATTGACGGTTATCCGACAAAAATGCCTGTACCTTTGGTTCTACCGCATCTTTATGAGCCAAAAATGCATTCGTCAATTCTACGGCAGAAATTTCGCCTTTGACGAGTTTATCATGCAGTCCATGTATGGTTTCCACAATACCCCTCCTTAATCCTGAATCACTTTTGGAACCTTAAAGCAGCCGTTTTCCGGTTCCGGCGCATTCTGTAACGCTTTTTCATTAGACAAGGATGGCTGCGGTACATCATCACGCATCACATTCGACATCGATACAGCATGAGCCGTCGGTTTTACGTCCGTAATATCTACCTGGCTCATCAAATCCATATACGATAAAATGTCATTCAGCTGTTTCCCAACCGATTCAATCTGATCTTCTTTGATTTCCAATCGGGACAACAGTGCGATTTTTTTTATTTCTTCAGCACTGATTTTCATAGAGACACTCCTCGCAGAAAAAATTTTAATACTTATTTACAATACGTAATTATACCATAGGACCGCCATAAAATCATCTTATTTTTAAAAATGTAATATATGAGCCGACATTTCGTTGCATGTGCCAATAAACCTAAAAAATATATTTGTTAATCGGATTATCAGCGTAATACCTTTTCTAAAATCCAATATGAAAACTACTGTAAACCAAAAATGAATGTTTTATTTACATGGGGTTACTTGTGATTAATTTAAAATCTGCCTTCATGTCTATTGACTATTTAATCACTAGATGCCACAAAACTATTGTTTTATTCGAAATTCCTCAATAGTATCCATAAGCACTTCTTTAAATTTTCTGACTAATGGTCTGACAGTTCGATCCGCAAACCGGTTACTCAAAAGGAATCCTTTCCGTACAGGCGGTGAATCTGTCAATCGATACAGTTCCACATTTATATCTTTTTTTAGGGCAACAACATTACTTTCTTGTAAAATAGCCCAATACCTACCAGATGAAAACAATTCCTTCAACGCCGCATATGAATCTACTACCAGATGTGGTTTATATCCATGAAAAGCTTTTTCATGCCAATAATAAAAATCATCATCCCATGGTTGGTATATTTCATGTTCCGGGTCCAATTCATCAGGACGAATTAGTTGAATTGGTTTTTCAGCATATCCTGGTTTTACTAGATAATATTGCTGCGTAAATAACATTTCACAGGTCACAGCCTGCATCTCTTCTGCTGCAGAAACAATAGCTAAATCTAATTTCCTATCAGAAATCATTTTATATACTTCATTTGTTTGGTAGGTATATAAAGAAAACCGAATCGACTCAGCATCTGTCATTTTCTCACAAACTCTGCAAACCAATGGAATCTGATAGCTAGCAATAGACGATATCATGAGTGTTTTAGCAATATCCGTACTACTTTCATACAAGTTTTCATAATCTTCATATAACTTTTTTGCCCTTTCTAAAAACAATTTACCCCGTTTCGTCAACTCTATTTCTTGTTTTCCTTTTTTTCTTACTAACAAGGAATATCCAAGTTCTTCTTCTAATTGTTGAATCCTGTTCGAAATGGTTGGTTGGGTTTTATATAAAATACGAGATGCTCGTGTCAAATTTCGTACTTCACTTATCACAATAAAAGTTTCTATCTGCTGATAATCCATATACTTTCTCCCGCTCAAAATATAAATAAAATTTATATAATATAAATATAAAATCAATTTTTATTTTAATCTATCTTGTTTTATACTGTCAATAAGAAATATTAAAAACGAAATATTTTTAATATTTTTAGTTTGTTTTCATTATTATAATTTGTTTATTTTTATGTTTTATTTTTTATTTGTATTTAAATTATCTATTAGTTTTAAATTTTGTTTGTGGGAGGAATGACTAAAATGAAAACATCGAAAAAATTATTTTCACCAAAAGAATTAGCTGAATTACGATCTCATTTTTCTTTTGTTGATACCGACAAGAATGGCAACCACCGTTTATTTTTTGATAACGCAGGTGGTTCACTTCGGCTGAAAGAAGCTGAAGAAGCATTTAAAGAAACTGACGAGTTACCAGATGCTTCCGAACACACCAATACAATGGCTCTTAAATTATTGGAGTTAGAAAACAAGGGCCGTGCTGATATCCGTACAATTTTCGGCACACAGAAAGGATCAATTGCAACAGGTTATACAGCATCACAATTAATGATGGAAGCTGTACGCATCATGAGCGAAAATGCCAATGGGACAAATTGTGTTACTTCATCCTTAGAACATCCTTCATCTTTTGATGCCATGTCTATGTATGCAGAAAAATACAATCGTGAACTCCGCGTTATTCCAGCTAATAAAGAAACTGGAAATATTGACACGGATACCGTATTAAGCCGTGTTGATAAAAACACAGCTATCCTCAGCATTATGGCTGCTTCTAATATATCTGGTCATATCATTGATATTCATACAATTGCAAAAGAAGCCCGCAACATTAATCCGAATATTATTATCATCAGTGATGCAGTGCAACATGCTCCCCATGGTATATTAAATCCCGAAAAATCCGGCATTGATGTCATGAACTTTGCACCTTACAAATTTTTTGGCATTCGTGGCTTCGGACTGATGTACCTATCTGATCGAGTAAAAAATTTTAACCACCATAAATTGTTGGGCAAACCTTCTGACGATTGGGAAATTGGTAGCCCTGCTACAGCTCACTTTGCAGCAATATCCTCTATTGTCGACTATGTATGTCATATCGGTTTATGGGAAAATCCACAAGAACAAAACCGTCGTAAATTATTTGAATCTGGTATGATGCGTATTGCCGCACATGAACAAGCATTACTAGATGTCCTTGTAAATGGCACTAATAATACCCCTGGACTGCGGAATATCAAAGGAATTACTATGAAAATGGATGATATTGATCTTAGCCATCGTGACCTGATCACAGGATTTGAATTTGATAATATGAATGCCACCCAAGGTCGTGCTGAACTAGAAAAAAGACACATGATTACTTTCGAACGCATTGCCAGCAGTATTTATTCCAGCCGAATGCTTAAACAATTTAATTCTTCCGGAGTCGTTCGCATTTCTCCTCTCCATGTTAACAGTGTAGCTGAAATGGAAGAATTTTTACGGGCTGCTCAGGAAATTGCTGTATTGTAATCAGTTATAAAATAACTAAAAAGGAGGAAAAGTTATGTCTATAAAAAAACTAGGATTAGGTTCAAGAATTTTTATTGGTATACTCATTGGAATTGTAATTGGCTTTCTTTCGCCAGATTTAACTAAAATGCTCTCTCCTTTTGGCACTATTTTTTTACGAATGTTAAAAATGCTAATCGTACCACTTGTTTTTTTTAGTATTACTAGTGGTGTATGTAAAATGGGTGACGTCAAACAGTTGGTAACTGTCGGTCTCCGTTTTGTCTTCTATATTCTTATTACTTCAGGATTAGCAGCAGCATTGGGATCGCTTGTTGGCATCTTGATGAATATCGGCAGTGGTACAACAGAATTTCTCAAAGCCGGTGTTGAAGTTAAAAATGTTGACTACAATTTTATAAACAATGTGGTATCTTGGTTCCCTGAAAATATATTTGACGCTATGGTAAAACAGGACATGCTTCAAATTATTGTATTCTCACTTTTTCTTGGTATCGCAATACTTTTCCTTAATAAAAAAGTATCTAATTTAGCAAAAATTATTGACCAATGTACGGACGTTATGCTAAAAATCACGGACTTTGTTATGGCATTCTCTCCTATTGGTATCGCCTCTTTAATGGCAACTATGGTCAATACCATTAGTGGAGCAACCGTAAAAGATGTTGCCGCCTTTGTCATCGCAGACTACGTAACATGTGCTATTTTTTTTCTTATTATGTATCCACTTATGCTAAAAGTACTAGCAAATCTTTCACCATTACATTTTTTTCACAAAATAAGTGAACCCATGCTAGTTGCTATTTCTACTACCTCCTCAGCTGCTACACTCCCAATTTCTTTGAAAGTAGCTGGGCAAAAATTAGGAATTCCCGAAAACATATTCGGTTTTACACTTCCCTTAGGAAACACATGTGGAATGAATGGTTTTGCTGTTTTTATCGGCCTCTGCTGTGTTTTTTGCTCCCATTTATATGGAGTAAATATTACATTTTCTCAGTTAATTCTCTATATCTTCCTGGGAATTATTCTCTCCGTCGGAGCGGCTGGAGTTAAAGGTGCTGGAATTGTTATGAGCACTGTATTACTTCAGGCTATCGGTATGCCTCTTGATATTATTCCCATTTATGCTGCTATTTGGCCTATCATCGATCCGCCACACACACTGCTTAATAATGCAAGTGATCTTGTTGGAACAGGCATTATAGCTAAACGCCTTGGAAAAATGGATATGGATACATATTATGATAAGAAAAATAGTTTCTAAAAATTATGTCATCTATCGGATTAAAAATACTATTGCATCGTAAATTAACATTACCGCTGAGAAGTATCTATACACTCTCAGCGGTAATGTTTGATTAGAATATCTTTAGTGTACCAATTCACCCCAATGCTTTTGAGTGATGCTGTTTGATATAGCTTGCGTTTCGGTTAGAATTTTTAAAAGAAATCATCGCCGCCGTCATCATAATCAAACGAGCTGTCGGTATCACTGTCATCATAGCTGTCATCGGTATCTGTCCAGTCGTCATCTCCATTTTCTTCATAGGACGTATCCGTTGCAGTGTCATCATAAGATGAATCATCACCCGTATCATCAGTTGCATAGTCGATACTGTCTGCGTCGTTTTCATCATACATCGTGTCGCTGCTGTCGGCATCATCGTCTGCTGTATCAGCATAGTCGTCACTACGCATCAAGTTGAGCATGTCGTCGCGGGCCTGCACGTCATGATGCCCCATCAGCGTATTGGCTACGGCACCTGTAACGGCTCCGATTGCTGCTGCTTTCATGTACGTTCCCATGTTGCTGGTTCTATTGCCGCTGTTTGTCGGCTGCTGCATGCCGGAAGAATGCTGCCGATGTTCTAACAGCGTATGCGGCGCGGGCTGGGCTGCCGTGCGGTTTGCTGGTACCTCCGCTTGGGTTCCGGCAGGGTTGTTTTCTGTTCCTGTGTAGGATTGACGCAGCATATCTATCGTCCGATACAGCTGGTCCAACAGCATGAGCGTTTCCATCTTTTGGGTTTTGATTCCCCGTTTTTTAGCTTCTACCAAATATACCAGCGCTTGGGAATAATCGGGAATAGCTTGAGAAGAAAGCAAAATTTGTTCTGCTTTTTCTAATGCTGCCTGAGATGCTGACGTTTTGGCTGCTGCAGAAGCAGCAGGCTGCGTCATATCCGCGCATTTTGCACCGCAGTGCATGCAAAACTTATCCGTATCCCCTAATTTACTGCCGCAGTGTATACAAAATTTAGCCATAGCAATCCTCTTCTTTCTTTTTTTTGTGTATCTAATTCATGCTTGTATTATAACACATTGCAGGAATGAATTGGCTGCACTTTGTTTGGTATCATACAACATCTCTGATTTTATATGATGCAAAACTATATATTCGTATATTGAAATGTCATATAATAGCATGATTCAATTATAATAAATATAAATAAAAAGTTGTAATTACTGAGCTCTAGACTTAACTCTAAAATACCGAGAAGAATCCGTTTGGCAGCGAAATTTCCCAACATTTGACAAAGAGCCCCAAAAAAGTATGCAGCCTATATAAACGGCAGTTTACAGAATCTTATGACATACAAAAACCAGCCTGCAAACAGGATCGTCTGCAGGCTGGTTTTATACAATATGTGATTATGCTTCTTCTGCTTGTTCTTCTGTTTCTTTGTGTTCTACAGCTTTCGGACCGCGGCGGTGCGTATGGTTTTTCCATACGACCCACAGCGATGTGTCTACGCAGATAGAGGAATAGGCACCGCTGATGAAGCCGATGAGCATGACGAGAGAGAAGTTCTTTGTCGATTCGCCGCCGAAGAAATGGAGGGCGCCGCAGGCAAAGAGTACGGTCGTCAAGGTATAAATGCTGCGGTGAATACTTTGTGAAATACTGTCATGCGCCAGTTTTTCATAGGTATCCGTGCGGCGATGGGTCCGTGTGTTTTCACGCACGCGGTCAAAGATGACGACGGCTTCGTTCATGGAGTAGCCGACAACGGTCAGAATAGCTGCCAAGAACGAGGCATCGATTTCCAAATGGAAGAAGGAGAAAAATCCCAATACCATAATCAAGTCGTGGAAAATAGATACCAGCGCGGAAATAGCGATTTTGTATTCAAAGCGGAAAGAGATGTAGGCTGCCAAAGCAATAAAGGCAACAGCCAAACTCATGACCGCATTTTTTGTAACTTCCGAGCCAATGACAGCACCAACGGATTCGGTACGCTTGATTTCGGCGCCGCCCAGTTTGTCACTGAGCTGTGTCGCTACAGCTTTGCTTTCATCACTGGTCAAGTTACGCATGCGAATCATGACGTCCTGAGAGGCGTCCTGGTCCGTAACGCCGGACAGCTGGATAACGCTGTTGCCCAGATCCATTTGGGAGCCGTCGATGACTTCGCGAACTTGGGCAACTGTAACGGCGTTTTGGAACTGCATATCTAAAATCGTACCGCCTGTATAGTCAATGCCAAAATTGAAGCCATTGACAAAAATAGAAATGACGCTGGCGATGACGAGGACAGACGAAAGAGTAAACCACCATACTCTATGTTTGACAATATCAAAACTCATTTCTGTCCCCCCTTTTTCAGCATGTGTTCCGGTGCTTTGCGATTCAGGCCATAGAACCAGGGGTTCGTAATCAGGCCGGTATTAATGAACCATGTCAACAGGGAGCGGCTGACGAGAATAGCCGTAAACATGCTGACAATCAGGCCTAAGGCCAAGTTGACGGCAAACCCTTTGACCGTCCCGGTCCCCATGACAATCAAAACAATTGCCGCAATCATAACGGATACGTTGGCATCCAAAATCGTGTTGAATGCCCGTTTAAAGCCGGCATCCATCGACGTTCGCAGGCTCTTGCCTATGAGGACTTCTTCCTTAAACCGTTCAAAAATAAGGATGTTGGCATCAACAGCAAAGCCCATGGACAAGATAATCCCGGCAATGCCCGGCAGTGTCAGTGTCGCATCGAGGTATTTCAAAATAGCCAGCAAAATCAAGACATAAACCAATAAGGCCACGTTGGCGACAATGCCGGACATACGGTAAATGACGACGAGGAAAATCATGATCAGCACAATGCCGATAGCAAACGCTTTTTCACTCTTGATTTTGGAATCCTGCCCCAGGCTCGGGCCGATGGTCCGTACTTCCATGACTTTCAGTTTGACAGGAAGTGCGCCGGAACGAAGCAGGATAGCCAAGCTTTTGGCTTCTTCCAACGATTTGCTGCCAGTGATGACAGCCTTGCCGCCTGTAATCGGTTCATTGACAACCGGAGCCGTCAACACTTCACCGTCCAGCAGGATAGCAATTTTGTGACCTACGTTGGAAGCCGTCAAATCTGCAAATTTCTTGGCCCCTTCGTCTGTAAATTCAATAGCAACGACGTTTTTATTGCCGTTTTCAATTTGTTCTTTGGCGGTTTTTAAATCTTTGCCGCCCATACGCGTCGTACCGCTTTCATCTTTAAATTCCATGACAGCAGTTTTACCGATGGTTTCAATCGCTTTTTCCGGATTCTTTTCGCCCGGAAGTTCAACGATAATCCGGCGCGCTCCTTCTTTTTGTACGATTGGTTCCGTCAAGCCCATTTCATTGATACGGCGTTCTACGATGGAAACAGCCCGGCTCAACGAGTCTTCTGTAACCGGCGCATCCGGCGTATCTTCCGCTTCCAGCACGATATGCGTGCCGCCCTGGAGGTCCAGGCCTTGTTTTATGGAATTGGCAAGCGGATAAATAAAGGTAAGGAATACGGCTAAGATAATGATAACCGCACCAAAAAATTTTACCATGTTACGAGTCCGCAACAGCGTTCCCTCCTCTTACTGAGTTTACATATGCAACTGTACGATATACCGATCCGGTGTCAACACGGCCGGTATACAATAATCATGTGCCTCTGTCGGCACATGCGGTACTATCTGAATGTCCCAAGCCACGGCTGTGACAGCTGCCTGCCGCGCCCGCTGCAAATAGCGGTCGTAAAAGCCGGCTCCCCGTCCCAAGCGATGTCCCTCTGCATCAAAAGCCAGACCCGGCACAAGAATCCACTCTAATTGTTCCGGCGCAATACAAGGGCTTCCTGCTTTGGGCACGCGGATACCATACATTCCCTGTTCCACGTCCTGCAGCGAAGCCAGATGCATGGCCTCCATCTGCCCATTGCTCACGCAATGAGGCACATATACTTCTTTTCCTTCCCGTAACGCCCGTATAAGGAATGCATCCAGCGATACTTCGCCTTTCATGTTTAAGAAAGCCATGAACCGGCTGGCCCGCTGATACTGCGGCAGCACGGCAAGCCGTGCGCAGACAGCGTCGCTCCATGCGGCAGCTTGTGCCGCTGAAACAGCCGAAAGCCGGTTTTTCATGTCCTTTCTTAGGTCTTCCTTATTTTGTTTCATGGGTGTCTTCTGCCTTGGCATTGTCAGCAGATGCAGTATCAGCAGCTTTAGCTTCTGCTTTTTTAGCAGCTTTTTTGCTGTCAGACTGTGTCTGTTTGCTGAGTACCTGAGTAATGGCATTGCGCGTCATTTTGACTTCGACTTTGTCAGCCAGGCGAACGATGACATAGTCATCATGCATAGAAACAATCGTGCCGTAAAAACCGCCGGCTGTGATAATCTTGGCGCCGTTTTTCAAATTGTCGAGCATTTCCTGCCGTTTTTTCTGCTGTTTTTTCTGCGGACGCCATAACAAGAAATAGAAAATGACGACCATGACGATAATCGGCCAAAAATTATTCAAATCCATCAAATCCAATCTTTTCACCTCCTACATGTATCGTATCTATATACAAGACACACTTGCGATTACGCATCTTGATACCGTTTCCAAAACTCTTTGCGGAACTCTCTAAACGTACCGTCAAAGATAGACTGCCGCATATCACGCATAAACTGCAGCAGGAAATACAAGTTGTGAATGCTGACTAAGCGGTACGCCAGCAGTTCTTCTGCCTTAAACAAATGGCGGATATAGGCCCGTGTATAGTTGCGGCACGTATAACAGCCGCATCCTTCTTCAATGGGATGGAAGTCATGGGCATATTTGGCGTTGCGCACGGTCACACGGCCCGTATGCGTCATGGCCATGCCGTTGCGGGCTACGCGCGTCGGAAATACGCAGTCAAACATATCTACGCCGCGTGCTACGCCTTCCAACAGGCAGTCCGGCGTGCCGACGCCCATCAAATAGCGGGCTTTTTGTTTCGGCAGATACGGTGTTGTGTGTTCCAATATATCATACATGATATCTTTGGATTCGCCAACACTCAAGCCGCCAATGCCGTAGCCGTCAAAATCCATGTCCACCAAATCTTCACAGCTCTTGCGGCGCAGGTCTTTGTACATGCCGCCCTGGACAATGCCAAACACGCCCTGGGTGTCGCTGTGATGATGGTCCAGGCAGCGTTTGGCCCAGCGGCTGGTGCGTTCTGTCGAATGGAGCGTGTATTCATAATCCGACGGATAGGGAATACATTCATCAAAAGCCATGGCAATATCGGAATCCAATGCCATCTGCACATCCATGGATACTTCCGGCGACAAGAATTTTTTGGACCCGTCCAAATGGGAGCGGAACGTAACGCCTTCTTCCGTAATTTTCCGCATCTGCCCCAAGCTGAATACTTGGAAGCCGCCGCTGTCCGTCAAAATAGCCTGTTTCCAGTTCATAAACTTATGCAGGCCGCCGGCCTCTTTGACCAACTCTTCGCCTGGGCGCAAAAACAGATGATACGTATTGCTCAAAATGACCTGCGCGCCCATATCGTATAATTCTTCCGGCGACAACGTCTTGACCGTAGCCTGCGTGCCTACGGGCATAAACATCGGCGTTTTAAACGTCCCGTGCGGCGTGCGCAGAATACCGGCTCTGGCGCCGTCGCACTCGGCTTGCTGTTCGTACGTAATAACCAAGTCATGTCCTCCTATCGTATAAACATGGCATCGCCAAAACTAAAGAAACGGTACTTTTCTTTGACGGCCGTTTCATAGGCCTTTAAAATCTTTTCCCGCGTAGACATAGCGCTGATGAGCATCAGCAATGTCGATTCGGGCAAATGGAAATTGGTTACTAAGGCATCGACGATGTGAAATGTAAATCCCGGATAAATGAAAATATTGGTCCAGCCGGAGCCAGCCTGCAGCGTCCCGGTCGTCCCGGCACTTTCCAACGTGCGGATCGAAGTCGTGCCGACGGCAATGATGCGCCGTCCTTCCGCTTTTGCCTGATTAATCGTGGCAGCTGCTTTTGGTGTAATGCTGTAAAATTCACTGTGCATTTCATGGTCTTCAATATTTTCTTCTTCTACCGGGCGGAATGTTCCCAGTCCTACGTGCAGGGTTACAAAGACTTCCTGTACGCCTTTATCCCGAATCTTTTGCAGCAGTTCTTCCGTAAAATGAAGGCCTGCTGTAGGAGCTGCCGCCGAGCCTCGTTCCCGCGCGTATACGGTCTGGTATTCGTTGGGATCTGCCATTTTTTCATGAATATATGGCGGCAGCGGCATTTCGCCGATTTTATCAATAATATCATCAAATACGCCGTCATAATGGAATTTGACAATACGGCCGCCAAAATCAGTACGGTCTTGAACTTCTGCCGTAAGGCCTTCGGGAAATTCTATCGTCGTTCCCGGCAGTGCTTTTTTACCTGGCTTGACCAGTACTTCCCATGTATCTTCTCCTACTGGTGTAAGTAACAAAACTTCTACTTTACCGCCTGTAGGAACCCGTTTACCATACAGACGGGCCGGAATGACGCGGGAATCATTAAAAACAAGCACATCGCCTTCGTGCAGTTCGTCTACTAAATCATAGAAATATTTGTGCTGCACTTCGCCGCTTTGGCGGTCATAGAGCATGAGCCGTGCGTGGTCGCGTGGTTCTGCCGGATGTTGTGCTATAAGTTCTTTTGGTAAATCATAATAAAAATCGCTGAGTTTCAAAATAAACAATCTCCTTAATACAATCGTTCTAACGTCGTGCCTGTATAATAATGGGATAATATCTGCCTATAATATTCCTTGACGCCGGGATTTTCTTTGGCCATTTGGTACGCGCCGTACTGGCTCATGCCCAAGCCGTGTCCCCAGCCAAATCCATAAATAGTCAGCGGCTGTCCCGCTTTGATAGGCAGTGTCAGGCCGCGGCCGCTTTTGCCCATATCCGGGTTGGGCGGTGTTCCCGTCCCCTGATAAAAGTCAAAAAGCGTACTTTTAAGACCAAATAAGGACTGGAAGGCATTGCCTGTAATCGTAGCCTGTCCTTTCGTTCCCCGCACAACCAGCGTGCGCACCCGGCCGGATATGCCGCGGTCGGGAACATGCATAGGCCGTTTGGCCAGCGGTGACAGCGTAATCGACTGGACCGTGCCTACGCCTTTGCCGGCAGCAGTGAGATTGGCTGCCAAGCGTTCCGGTGTCGTCGTGACAGACCAGCTGTACGACGGCATATGAAAACTCCGGTCAGCTACGCCGCGCAAATACGTGACATGGCTTCCCCAGACATTTTCACTGTGTTCCGTCCAGCCGCCGGCACTGGCACAAAAAAAAGCCTCTATCGGTTTTCCCTGATAGGTCAGGATTTCGCCGCTCGTCCCGTCGACAGCTTGTTTGATAGATGCCGCTTCTGCATTGACGCCGCCGTATACTTGGCTGCGCGTATCATCTGCCATGTCATAGCCGCGGCTTTTAAAATAATTTTTATGAAAAACTGCATAGGTCCGCGCCGCGACGGCCTGAGCTTTCAAGGCTTCCAAGCTCCAGGACGGGGACATTTCCTTGCCGACGACACCGTATAAATAGTATTCCATCGGCACGACATTGACTACCGTCAAGCCTGCCGAAACGGGGCTTTTCATAAACTCCAAATAGCCGCGGTACGTGTAGCCGTCCGTAATCTTGACCAAGCCTTCTTTGGCAAGAGGCCGCACGGATACGGGACTCGTACTTTTGATGCCGCCTGCTGTCAGTTCGCTGCCGCGAATCGTAATCTGGATAGGCGTATTGGCCTTTATCTTTTTCCGCAGCGTATTGTTCTGATAAATGCCGACATCCTGCGTTCCTATGACAGCTACGGACGCCCGCCCTTCCCGGATGCCGATGCGAAGCGGCTGGCCCGTACCGGACGCAAATACAGATACTGTCATACTAATCCACAGTAAAAACACCATGACGTATATATATCGTCTTTTTCCCATGTAGGCTCCTCCTGTCTTAACGGAAAAACAGATTCAGTATAATAGTCAACACGATGCTGATAAGCAGACAAGTCACGATAGGAAAATGAAAGGATACATTATCTTTAGTCCAGTTGATGTCTCCCGGCAGATTGCCCATAAACCGGCTCAAGCCGATATGGTCGAGTGCCAGCCAGACGCAGCCGGCGGCAATGCACAGCACGCCGATGATAATCAGTAGTTTTCCCATGTGCCCTCCTAAAACAACGCCGTACTCTTGGCGTCCTGCGGCGGCGGCAGTCCCAAATGGCTGTACGCTGCCGGCGTCACGACACGTCCCCGCGGCGTGCGGTTTAAAAATCCCTGCTGCATCAAAAACGGTTCATATACATCTTCAACTGCATCGACGGATTCGCTGATTGCCGCGGCAATCGTATCCAAGCCGACCGGGCCGCCGCCAAATTTTTCAATAATGACCTGCAGTACCCGCCGGTCAGTGCGGTCCAAACCGCAGGCATCGACTTCCAGTCGATCCAGTGCCCGTCCTGCCAGCGCCGCCGTAATCACGTCAGCCTGGTCTACCTGCGCAAAATCACGCACGCGCTTTAGGAGCCGGTTGGCAATACGCGGCGTGCCGCGGGAACGGCGGGCGATTTCCAAGGCACCCTGGTCGTCAATATCAATATTCAAAATTTCAGCTGTCCGCTTGATAATCAAAACCAAATCTTCCGGCTTGTAAAATTCAAGACGGCAAATAACGCCAAACCGATCTCGCAGCGGCGGTGCCAAGCGGCCTACCTGCGTCGTCGCGCCTACCAGCGTAAACGGCGGCAGGTCAATCCGCACAGAACGGGCGCTCGGTCCCTTGCCGATGACGATGTCCAGCGCATAATCTTCCATAGCTGCATAGAGTACTTCTTCGACGCTGTGGGAGAGCCGGTGTATTTCATCAATAAACAACACATCCCGTTCCTGCAGATTTGTCAGCAGCGCCGCCAAATCACCGGGCCGTTCAATGGCAGGCCCGGATGTAATACGCAGGCTGACGCCCAGTTCGTTGGCAATAATGCCGGCCATAGTCGTTTTGCCCAGTCCCGGCGGCCCGTATAAGAGGACATGGTCCAAGGCTTCCTGCCGCAGTTTGGCGGCCTGGATAAACACTTCCAAGTTTTGTTTGGCTTTATGCTGGCCAATATATTCTTTTAAATAATGCGGACGCAGGCTGTACTGCCAAGAATCTCCCGGCACCGGCCCCGTTTCCACAATACGATTTTCTTCCATGAATTACCTCCCGCATCCCAAGGCTTTTAGGGCCTCTTTGAGCAGTTGTTCTACTGTCTGACAGGTGCCTGCCTTGGCTTCCACCACGGGCAGTACTTCCTGTTCACTATAGCCCAGACTGACGAGGGCTGCCAGCGTTTCTGCCGCAATGCCCTGCGATGCCGCTGCTGCCGGAACAGACAGGTCTGCCACGGCGCCGTCATCTACGGGCCCGATTTTATCCTGCAGTTCCAAGACAATGCGTTCAGCTGTTTTTTTGCCGATGCCGGGCATTTTTGTCAGCACTTTCATATTTTTTTGATGCACGGCCAAGCGGAATCCATCGGGATTGGCAACGCTCAAAATACCTAAGGCGACCTTAGGGCCTACGCCGTTGACACTAATCAGCAGCATAAACAATTCGTATTCATCCTGCGTAGCAAAGCCATACAGCAAAATCGCGTCTTCACGCACGCTCATGTAGGTAAAGACCGTCGTTTCTCTGCCAATGGTCAGCTTTTCCATCGTCGATGCCGGCACAAACACGCGGTAGCCGACGCCATGCACGTCGATGAAGCAGTACTCTCTAAATATATGGGTTACTATGCCCTTGAGATAGCCAATCATAACTGCACCGTCCTTCGCAAACTCTGAGAATGGCTGCAGTACACGGCATAAATGGCCATAGCCAAGCCGTCTGCCGCATCATCGGGCTTAATTTTTTCATGAATGCCCAACAGCCGCATCGTCATATCAATGACTTGGTCTTTGGTCGCCCTGCCGTATCCGGTGACGCCCTGCTTGACCTGCAGCGGTGAAAATTCCAAAATAGGAATCTGTGCCTGCTGGGCTGTCAAGAGAATAATCCCCCGTGCCTGGCCGACAGTAATAGCCGTAGTGACATTGCGGTTAAAAAAAAGTTGTTCCACGCCGATGACATCGGGCTTGTATTTGGCATACAACTCATTGAGCCCTTCAAACAGCGTTACCAGCCGTTCTGCATCTGTATGGTCCGGCGTCGTCTGTATCGTGCCGTATGTAATTGGCTTGAGACGGCTTCCTGCGGAGTCCACTACACCAAATCCGCAAATCGCCGTCCCCGGATCGATTCCCATTGCACGCATCGTAAGATGCCTCCTATATATCATACTAAATAGACTAACGTTTATTATACCATGAAACACGGGAGCAGGGCTAGCCCTGCTCCCGTGTTTTACTATACGATTTATTTTTTCAAATGTTACATTAAAAATCTTTGACTTGTGTTAGCCAATCAGACAAACTCGACGCCGCCCCTTCTATTTCGTCGCGGGAAACGGTATAGGCATTTTGATTGACAGTTGCCTTCGTTTCGAGCTGGGTAATCTTTTCAACCGTTCCTGCCAAACCGCTGCCGCCATGACTAGAAAAGATGTTGATTTTCTTTCCAGATAAGTCATGGCTTTCCAAAAATGTATACACAGGCATAGGCAAATCGCCCCACCAAATCGGATAGCCGAGGAAAATTGTGTCGTATTGAGATAAGTCACCAATAGTATCTTTTAGTTCAGGCCGGGCATTGCGCAGCAGTTCCACTTTGGCATCTGCTACCAGAACCTTGTGATTGACGGCATATGCCTTCTTCGGTTCAATGCGGTATACATCAGCCCCTGTTTGTTGATGAATAACATAGGCAAGATACTGCGTGCTCCCTTCTACATCATCCTGGTTTTCTGTTTCAGGATCGGAAAAATAGACAACGGCTATTTTACTGTCTTTTGCTTGTTCATACGGTACGTCTTCTCTGCTTCCTTTAATCGAGGCAGAGGCATTGGCATCTACTGCTGCGGTCTGCTGTTTCTGCGTGCTTCCGCTTTGCGCTTCTTGTTGAGACTGAACCGGCCCGCAGGCAGTCAGCCCTGCCCATAAGGCAACGGCTCCGGCTAATACAATCAGGTTGCGTGTCATCCATTTCATCATATCTGCTCCTTCCTATTTGTCGCGGCTGCTGGTTTATATGTTTGCCGCCGATTACAAAATGCACGAATGGAAAACAAAAATGTTGGTCTTGCTATAAAAGAGCATATCATTCGGTAGTTACCACCGGTCAAGAGCAAACGCATGATTTTTCTTGCGTTTTTCAAAAAAGTATTGCACAATAAAAGTAAATTTTCAAAGAAAGAAGGTGCCCGCATGACATTAGCCAAACAGAAAAAACTGCATTCGATGAAAGAAGCCTGCATGCAGACCGGACTGCCGTATGAAACACTGAAATATTACTGCAACATAGGTCTTGTCCCCAATGTAAAGCGTTCGTCCAACAACCGCCGTGTCTTTGACGATCACGACATTGCCTGGATTAAGAGCTTGACGTGCTTAAAAAAATGCGGCATGACGATAGAAGAAATGAAACAGTATCTAGCGTATTGTCTGCAAGGGCCGTCGTCGATTCCGGTTCGCAAAATAATGTTGGAAAAGAAACTGGCTATCCTGCAGGAAAAGAAAAAAGAAATACAAGAATCCATCGACTATATTGGTTGGAAACAACATTTCTATGATGACGTTCTTACGGGAAAATGCCCGTATATCAGCGACTTGCTTCCTAATTACAACGATGATGATACGGACAACAACATATAATCATTGAACTGCATATACAACAACTGCTCTGCTAATACCAAAACCGTATTGCAGGGCAGTTGTTGTATTTTTATTATGCTTCTTGAAACACTTCGTTGGCAATACGCAGACAATTCAGTGTTCGTGGAAATCCGATATACGGATTCATCGTCGTAATAACACCAATGACTTCATCTTGCGAAGCCCCTGCGGCCAAGGTACCGCGGACATGGGATTTAAACTGGGCATCCCCTGTTCCCAGCGCGCCGATAGCCGCAATGGTAATCATTTCCCGTGTCTTTAAATCCAGCGTTCCCCTTGTATAGATGTCACCAAAACAAAAAGCAGATAAATCATCCTGCAGATGTTTCTGATTATTAGGTGCTGCAGCCCTCATCTTTTGAATCCTGTCGCCATACGTGTTTACTTGAAATGCCAGTCCTTTTTCAAAGCGGTCCTCATCTGTCGTGGTTCCCTGCGCAGGAAGCGGCAGTGCTATTCCTTGCTGTTGAAATACCTTGTTGACAGCTTTCATCGCTTCTGTTACTTTGGCAAAGCCAATATAAGGAGCTAAATGATATTCTGTTTCTCTGACTTCCAATGGCGTCACGCCGTCGTGCAGTGCCCCGCGCACTTGTTGTTTTAACAATTCTTCACTTTGGTACGTCGTCAGTACAGCAAGGGTAACTAAATGTTGGTCACGCTTGCTGATGCGGGCCTGACTGGCAATGTCGCCGTATATATATTTTTTCATGATGCTGTCTAATTCCGGATCTGTCTGTTCTAATCCGGTTTTCTGATTTCCCATCATCTGTGCATACTGCAGGCGTGCTGCTGTGGCCCGGCTGGACCCGTCTGATACACTAGCGGCCTGGGCATCCGCTCCGGCAAGCAGTCCTAGACAACAAAATCCAAGACTAAAAAATCCCGTCTTTATCCATTGTTTCCACATACTAACGTCTCCTATCTGCCGTTATTTAGCTAATCCATTTTGTTTCATCCATTGTTCTATCACGTTGGCTACGTCTTTATTATTTAAATCGGCCATCATGAAGTGTGTACTGCCTTTGATACCCATGTCAGGCAGACTAATGACTTGGACATGACCACCGTATGCATTGACGACTGCTTCCCATTTCTTAGCCAAATTCCAGCGGACGCGCCAATTATCTTGTCCCCAGTTGGCAACTGGCGTATCTCCTTTGGGGATATTATCTCCAAAATAGACAACAATAGGAATTTTAGTCAGCTTCATAAAATCATCCATCGAAACGGCCATTCCTTGGGCTGGGAACGGGCTGGTTGTTTTTTCGACAGGAGGTACGCTTCCTTCCGGGAAGGGGAATGTTCCTGGTTCTAAGGCAATAACGCCTTTCACATGACTAGAAGCCATCGCCGTTCCCCATCCAGGGCCGCCGCCGGCAGAATGCGTAATTAAAATTCCGTCGCCGGCTTTATCAAAAACAGCTTTCATGGCATCGACAACAACCTGTTGGTCAAACGCCCCTGTATCGGGTGTCATTGCCCGAAAGAATTGATCCTGTGCTGCCGCATCTTTGGGTACAGCAGCGTTATCATAGTACTGAGGCCACTGGCCAATACGAAACGTATTGAACCACAACTGATCGTCCGGCTGGGCAGTCACTGTCGCAGCCACCGTCGAACGACCGGCACGGCCGCGGCGCGGTTCATCCACAAGATAGGTCTTATAGCCTTTTTCCAAAAAGATATTTTGAAATCCATCGCGGCCATCCGGCGTTGTTTCCCATGTTTTCGCCGACTGTCCATAGCCGTGAAGAAAGACCAAGCTGTTATGGCGGGCATGCTGAGGTTTTTGATAAAACACATAGGCATGATCGCCATGCAGTGTTTCTCCAGCATGATTGGCAGGCTCCGTTGTTCCTTTATACGTGCCAGGTGCCGTAACAACGGTCCCACCAGCCAAAAAACTTCCCTGATCGACAATGGTAACAGGCTTCATAGCAAAGGCAGAGCCAGTCAGCACAGTTGCTGCCAAAAAGGCTGCTGCTATTTTTTGTATTTTCATGCGTTTCTCCTTCTAATGGATAAAGTTCGTAAAAACAGCATCTTCTCGCTTAGGCAAGGCGATTCCTGCTTTGCGCGCCGCTTCTTGGCAGCGAAGAAAATACGCCATATTGCGTCCCAAAACACGCAGGGTATAGAGACCTTCTTTATCTTGAAGCACGTCTTCCGGCACCGCTCCATGGACTTCGTTCCAATACCGCGAAGAAACAATCGGCATTTCCTGAATCGTAAAATATTTATTCATCTGATCAAACGATACGGTGGTCCCGGCGCGGCGGGCTGAAATAACGGCCGCTGCCGGTTTGAGATAAAACGCCTTATTGTCGCTGCCATTGAGTTCCGAATAAAAAACACGATCCATAAAGGACGCCATATTCCCAGCCAAGGCCGCATAATGGACCGGTGAACCAAAAACAAAACCGTCGGCTGTCAACGCTTTTTCCCGAAAGGTATTGACAACATCTTGAAACACACAACGTCCTAGATTTCGGCATGCGTGACAGGCAATGCACCCGCCGATTGGCTTTTTGCCAATCCAAAAAATTTCTGTTTCAATACCTTCTTCTGTTAATGTCCGTGCTACTTCCTGCAGGGCTGTATATGTGCATCCTCGCTGATTGGGCGAACCATTGACTAATACTACTTTCATCTATTTCACTCCTCTATTTGAAATATAAAGCAAAGACCATCATCTCTACAAACCAACCGCAACAACAGGATTCAAAAGAACGGATTCTATTATCTATTTTGTACAGGCGTACCGCTGAAGACAGCAGACATGTCTATTTGATCCAGTGTGTCATCAATATACTTTACTTCTTCTTTTGTCAATACAATATCAGATGCCCCTCCGTTTTCCTTCATGCGGCTGATATGGGTCGTACCGGGAATAGGCACAATCCACGGCTTTTTGCAAAGCATCCAAGCTAAAGAAATCTGTGCCGGTGTCGCTTCTTTTTCTTTCGCCAATTTTTGAATCCACTGCAATAGTTTCTGATTTTGTTCCATTGCTTTTTTCTGAAACTGCGGCATGACCGTGCGATAGTCCGTACCTTCTTCAAATTGGGTATGACTGTCGTAGCAAGCCGTAAGCAGACCATTGGCCATCGGTGAAAATGCTACGAAGCCAACGTGCAGTTCTTCCAGTACCGGAAACAGGGCTTCATACCAGCGGGCCATCATCGAGTATCTGTTTTGCACGGCTGTAACGGGGCAGACAGCATGGGCTCGGCGCAGCGTATCTGCATCGACTTCCGAAAGGCCCCAATGCAAAATTTTCCCTTCTTTTATCAATTCTGCCATCATACCGGCAACTTCTTCCACAGGCACATTCGGATCTTGCCGATGCTGGTAATATATATCGATGTGGTCTGTTTGCAGACGTTTCAGCGAATTTTCTACTGACTTTCGAATGCCAGCAGGACGGGCATCCGGCACAATCGGTTTATTAGGTGCCGCTGAAGTCATGTCAAAATGAATGCCAAACTTCGTTCCAATCTGAATGCGGCTGCGAAATGGTTTGAGTGCTTCCCCCAATAAAATTTCATTGGCATGCGGATTATCAGGCGTGCCATACACTTCCGCTGTATCAAAAAATGTATAGCCAGCGTCAACAGCCTGAGCCAGCAATTCTACCATGTCTTTTTTATCTTTCGGTCTGCCGTATCCATGGCTCATACCCATACAGCCCAATCCTACTGCTGATACGACAAAATTTGTGCCTAATGTGCGATATTTCATATGCTCACTCTCCATTTCTTTCCTGTGTAGCTATGACAAAGAACAAAATAGTTGGTTGTCAACAGGCTCAAACCATTCCGTCCAAGCTCCCTGTACGGGTTCCATGACAGCAATATGCTGGAACATATATCCCGGTGCCGCCCCGTGCCAATGGCGTACACCTGCAGGAATCGTAACACTGTGTCCAGGAAGCAAAACTTGCGGAGCCTGTCCTTCGATTTGATAGTATCCTTTGCCAGAAACTGCCAGCAGTGTCTGACTGGTATGATGATGCATATGCCAGTACGTATGCGCTCCATGCACAAACGTCACATTGACGACAGGAACACGTCCATCTGTCAATGGTGCCACATAGCTATCGCCTGTAAAATGAGCCGTATTCCGCGCATTATACGTTCCAACCGGAAATACCGCGCCTTGGGTATGCTGCAGCATAGCAGCTACTTGCGTCGGTTCTGGCGGCTTGCTATCCGTAGCTGCTGCAAATACCATACTGTTTAAACTGAGCATTGCTGCACAAGCAGCCATAGCAACTGTCTTCCACATCGTTGTCCCTCCATTCTATATGCGATTGTTACCAAGCTTCTTGGAAAATTTCGAGAATTTCCTGACCGTCCAATGGTTTATAACTTCCCGGCGAAACAGCACAGGAAGCGGCAATCTGCGGCAGCAGTTTCTTTTGGTCCGCTGTGATGCCCAATTCCCGCAGCGTCGTCGGCAAGCCAATTTCTTTGATGAAAGCGGCCAATGCTTCTACACCAGCATGAGCTAATTCGGCTTTTGTCTTTTCTTGAGGAGAAATTCCCCATACGGTCTCTGCAAAACGGGTAAATTTTTCAACGCCGGCAGTTTCAATATGACGATAATACACAGGCAGAAGGACGGCCAGGCCGCAGCCGTGATTGCAGTCCGTAAAGGCACCCAGCGCATGTTCCAAAATATGGCCTTGAAAATCGCATTTCTTGCCCAGTTTGAGAATACGATTTTCTGCCATCGTGGAGGCCCATACCAAATTGCTGCGAGCTTGATAGTCATGAGGATTTTCGATAGCTTTGCGGAGATTTTGAATCGTATGTTTCATCAAGGCTTCATTAAGACAATCTGATACATTGTCCGTATCCGGCACGCTAAAATAAATTTCCATCATATGGGTTAACGAATCAAAGGTTCCCGAAATCATCTGCTTTTTCGGCACGGTATACGTATACAGCGGGTCAAGCAAGGCAAACTGAGCATTGAGCTTAGGATAATCACGGCCTGTCTTAACGTGCAGTGCTTCATTGGTAATCACTGCGCCGCCGTTCATTTCACTGCCAGTCCCGGATGTCGTCATAACGATTCCCAAGGGGATAGGCTGGCAGTCGATCGTGCCAGCCTGCGCCCAAAAATCCTGCCAAATGTCTCCTGGATAGACTGCTGCCAAAGCAACGGCTTTGCAGCAGTCCATGACCGAACCGCCGCCGACAGCCAAAATAAGATCTATCTGGTTTTCTCGTGCCAGCTGCGCCCCTTCGAGCACTTTGTCATATGTCGGATTCGCCATGATGCCGGAAAATTCCGTGACTTTTTTACCGGCTTTTTTTAGTATACCTAGGACTTCATCATAAATACCGTTTTGTTTAATCGAGCCGCCGCCATACGCCAGCAAAATATGATCGCCATAGCGGCTAAGTATCTCCGGCAAATACTGGCTGACGCATTTTTTGCCAAAATACGTTTTCGTACTGTTTTCAAAAACAAAGTTTTCCATTGCATATTCTCCTATAATTAATATACTGCAGTATTCGTTTGCAAACCTGCATCATTTATTTTCTGTGACATGAGTATGGTACCATCCGGTAATTACTACCGGTCAAGCTCTTTTTTCAAAAAATTCAAAAAAAGACTGCTGTACGAAACTCTTTTCTCGTACAGCAGTCTTTTGTCTTAGAAACTGCCTGTTAAAAAACGCTCAGTCATGAATTTTCATGCTGCCAATGGCAATGGCCTTCTGCGGATCCATTTCATCATAAATCGTACTGCGGCCCGTATCGAGCGACTGGATTTGCTGCATATCTTCTGCATCGAGGGCAAAGTCAAAGACCCGGATGTTTTCTTCCATGCGCTGTTTATGCACGGTTTTGGGAATGACGACGATGCCGCGCTGGAGCAGCCAGCGAAGCATGACTTGGCCCGTCGTCTTGCCATGCTTTTGGGCAATGGCTTGAAGAAGCGGATTGGTAAAGACGCCTTGATTGCCTTCGGCAAAGGGAGCCCATGCTTCCTGCTGAATATGATGTGCTTTCATAAACGCTTCTTCCTGCCACTTCTGGTTCCAAACGTTGATTTCAATCTGATTGACAGCCGGCTTGATTTCATTCATCGTAAACAAATCGGCAAGACGTTCATTCCAAAAACTGGTGACGCCAATCGCCTGGATGCACCCTTCCTTGTACAGACGTTCCATTGCGCGCCAGGCACCATAATAATCGCCGTACGGCTTATGAATCAGATACAGGTCAAGATAATCAAGTCCCAGTTTTTTCATCGACGTGTCAAAAGCCCGCAGGGTATTGTCATATCCATGGTCTTGTACCCAAAGTTTGGTCGTAATAAACAGTTCTTTACGGGGAATGCCGCTCTGGGCTACGGCCGCGCCGACGCCTTCTTCATTGCCGTATGAAGCTGCCGTATCAATCAGCCGGTACCCCGTTTCCAAAGCGTCGCTGACTGCCCTTTCTGTTTCTTCCGGCGCAGTCTGATAGACGCCGAAACCGAGCTGCGGCATAGTAATGCCATTGTTTAACGTTACATCATTCATATGATTTCCTCCTGTCTGTCATGTCATCTATATGGATTGCCGCGGCTGCGTACGCTGCTTTCCTGCTGTGGCAGCCGTCTTATCCTGTTTATTTTTGTTTTTATCATAGAGGAATCAGCAGGCAAAGTACAGTTGCTATTTTGCAGACTGCTCTAACTTTTATGCATAGTCATTCTTGGAAAAGCCCGGTGACAATGGTACAATAGCCCTGAGGTGATACGATGTTTGAACTGAACCAGCTGCACCAATTACGGACCGTTGCTGCCTGCGGCACCTTATCCGGCGCAGCAGAAAAGCTTCATCTTTCGCAGCCTGCCCTGAGCCGTTCGATGCAGCACTTGGAAGAAGAGCTGGGCGTACCGCTTTTTGTGCGTCAAAAAAATAAAATTGAATTCAATGCAACGGGCAAGCTTGCCGTCAAATACGCCAAACGCATCTTGGATGAAGCCCGTAAAATGAAAGACGGTCTGCAGGAATACGACCGGGCACAGCATACCTTTTTTGTCGGTTCCTGCGCGCCTGCCCCGCTTTGGCAAGCAATTCCGACGCTCACCACATGCTGCCAGAGCCTGACCATTACATCGGAAATACGAAATCCTGACTATCTGCTGGAAAAATTTCACGCAGGCGGATACCAAGTCATTTTCCTGCCCTATGCCGTCGATGAACCCGGTATTTTCTGCTGCCGCTGCGGCGAAGAACATCTCTATTTTTCCCTGCCGCCAACGCATCCGCTGGCTTCTCAAAAAACGCTGCATTTGGCAGACCTAAACGGCGAAACCATGCTGCTGCGCTCTCAGCTCGGATTTTGGCGTCCTATCGTCGATATTGCCCTGCCTGACACGAAATTTTTGGTACAGGAAGATACGGCGTTTCTGGAACTGGTCAAATTCTCTGTCCTGCCATCCTTTACCAGTGACCTTGCCATGCAGCGCGAAGGCGTGCCAGCCGGCCGCGTCATCATTCCCATTGCCGATGATGCTGCCAACGTAACCTATTACGGCTGCTGTCATGCCAAGGAACGCGCCGTCATTCACAGTCTCTTTCCTGAAAAATAGCCTGCAAGCATACAAGAAGCCTGCTGCACGAAATGATTTCGCACAGCAGGCTCGTTTTATCGGCTCATCACGCCAGCAAAGGCAGTCTTTGTGTTACTGCCCGCATCAATCATGACGGATGAGCAGGTGAATGTTTTCTTTTTTATAGGTCGTGTAAATTTCTTTGATAAACTGATGCTTGAGAACAGCTTCATCGACAATATTGCGGATGCGCAGCACGACTTTGAACGATATGCCGTATTCCCCCATTTTGTCATAGCGCACAAGGGGCTGAAAACCTGTCACGCCGTATTTGCTGTGATCCAAAATATGGCGGGCTACAGCCAGGGTAACGTCTTCGACGTGCTGCAGGTCATTGTCATACGTAATGGTCAAAGGGATAAAAATCGTGCATTCTGCCAGCGGCTGTTCATAGTTGGTCAGCGTTGCCGTAGCAATGCTTTTATTTGGCACGATGACCATGTTTCCCGTCGCCGTCCGGATAGTCGTGTTGCGCCAGTTCATATCGACAACACGGCCTGCATCGCCGCTGGCCAGGCGGATGTAATCGCCCATGTGGACTTGTTTGGATACCAGCGTCGTAATACCGGAAAAGAGATTGGCCAACGTATCCTGCAGTGCCAAGGCTGATGCCAAGCCGCCGGCGCCCAGTGCTGTCAGCAAAGGCGATATAGAAATGCCGTACGAGCTGAGAATAAACAGCGCGCCGACAAGATAGACGCCTAAATCCACGACAGTCGTCAAAATAGATGTACCTGCCGTTTTATCGCCGCTCTTGGAAAGCTTATCTTTCAAAAACGACGACGCCATATGGGCGCAGAAAAAGGTAATCGTAATAATCACGACGCTGTGATAGTGATAGGACAGGGCATTTTGTACAAACTCCGGCAAATTCAGTATATCCTTGGTCAGCTGAATCCCCAGCAAAATTCCCAGCAGCGTCGGCATAAAGCGAAATATGCTGCGCCAATTGGCGCGTGACACATGCGTCACCCGGCACAGTGCCTCTATCAAGAGACGGAAAAGGCCGTGCAAAACCAATATGCCAATGATAATAAACAAGATAAAGGCCAGAAAATGAATATGGGGCCCGCCATATTTCAGTTCATAGCCTATGGTAGTCGTAACAAAATCCATTCGGTAGTCTCCTCTTTCATTGCTGCAAGCGTCAAACAAAAAACTAAAACCCAACAAATTCCTCGTCCCCTTGGCAGCCGGAAATATCGGATGCGTATACTCTTCTTATGGCTGTAAAGAGAAAAAGAACGCCCTCACAGAGGACGCTCTTTTTATATTCATTGTCTTATTCAGCTGTTGTGTTGTTGACAACCTGTTTGCCTTTGTAAAAGCCGCAAGTGGGGCATACATGATGAGGCATCATTGCTTCGTGACACTGCGGGCATTCAACAAAACCCGGTGCTGTCAATTTCCAGTTTGCACGACGCATTTTCTGGCGCGTCTGGGATAATCTGTTCTTTGGTACTGCCATGTTCTGCACCTCCTTAAATCATGGTACGTATTTTAGTGCTTTGATTTTAATAAATCCCCCAAGACCGCAAGTCTTGGGTCGATCCTGTCGGTAGGACAACTACAGGGTCCTTCATTCAAGTTTGCGCCGCACTGCGGGCACAGGCCTTTGCAGTCAGGTCGGCACAAGACCTTCATTGGCTCGCTGAGGATCAACGTTTCTCTAATTGTCTCCGTCAAATCGATGTATTCCCCATTGTAAGGCAATACGTCATCAGGAAGCTCTGCTTCCGTACCATAGACTTCAGACAGTGTTGCATTCCGATCCACCGATACCGGTGTCAGGCAGCGGCTGCATGTATACATACCGCTGGTATGTATGGTCCCACGGACAACCAAGTGATTGCCGTCAAACCAGTAGTTTCCTTCTATGGTCATCATCGACTGATGCCACGGGAGGGTATCTACATCACCCAATTCGGCAGCCGGTCTTTCAAAAGAAAAAGGAAATTTCTTGCCTTGTTCTTTGAGTGCTTCTTCGACTTGTAGTTTCATATTTCTACCTCGACCATACTATTATATCTATCCGTAAATACTTTGTCAATGTTTTTTTGTACTTCCATGGCTGTCCCTGCCAATAAATTCCCGCAGCAGCGAGTTGGGCGGTACGACAGACGCGTCTAATCCCCGAAACGGCTTGAGGAATTTGAGCAAACGCTGTGCTTCCGTATAATGCGGGCTATCTTTGGGAATCGTCGCCAACAGCGGTTCTGCATACGGTTTGAGAACCGAAAGTTCATACGGCAGAGCCGTATTGAAAATCACGTCGGCATCTTCCTGATAGGGATAAATATTGGTTTCTTCACCGCGCCGCACATCAGCCCAAATATCCATCGTAGCCTGGGGACCGCGGTCGCGGAACTGCTGGTCCCGTACCATGCGGCGGATAATCCGCGTGTCCGATGTGGAAATCCGGTTGTGGTCATTAATCCGAATCTGGGTCAGCACGCCCAGCGTGATTTTTACTTTTTCATAGCGCGGCAGCATGTACGTCAGCGAATCATTCAAGGCATGCAGCCCTTCGACGACAATGGGCTGATTTGGTTCCAGCCGGACAGGCTTTTCATCAAAGTACCGTTTGCCCGTAACAAAATCGTACCGCGCCAAATGGACTTCCTTGCCTTGCTGCAGCTCATCAATCTGCTGGTTAAACAGCGGCACATTGACAGCACGCAGTGATTCAAAATCATAACTGCCGTCCGGATTTTTAGGTGTTTCTTCCCGATTGTGGAAATAATCGTCCAGCGAAATCTTGACGGGACGCAGGCCGACGACGCGCAGCTGCGTAGTCAATCGTTTGCAAAAAGTCGTCTTGCCGGCAGAAGACGGTCCGGCAATCAAAATGACTTTGATTTTGGGACGCCGCGTAACGACGTAATCCGCTATCTGGGCCAGTTTCTTTTCCTGCAGGGCTTCTGCCATATCGACAATATCCTGAATCGAATTATCGGCAATGTAGCGGTTCAAGTCGGATACATATTCACAGCGCACAATCCGTCCCCATTCTTCGGCATCCAAAAAAAGCCGTGCCATTTTGGGGATTTCTTTATACGGCGGCAGCGTGTCCGGATGATCTGGCGTCGGCGTTTCCAAAATAACGCCCGGCGCATACGAACGCAGGTTAAAGCAGGTCAAATAGCCCATACTCGGCAGCAATGGCCCCATGTAATAATCAAAAACAGGGCCGCATTGATACGCCATAATCTGATTGACGTTGACATAGCGCAGCAATTCCGCTTCCCGGTCCAAACGGCGATTGCGGCACATATCCATAGCTGTTTCGGCACTGATGACGACTTGGGAAATTTCCGCATCCTGCGCAACAAGCTCCTTCATGCGCCGCTTGATGGAATCTACATCCCGCACGGTGACAGAGTGGCCTATATCCAGCTCACAATACAATGCCTTGCGCAGGGCATGCTTGACAAAAACGCGGCCATGGGGATATAAATCACTAACAGCCCGCGTCAGCAGCATAGTCGCCGTCCGAATCAGGCACTGGTTTCCTTCCAAGGTTCCCAATGAAAACCAGGAAATATCGCCGTCCTTCTCTACTTTGGTCTGCAGGCCGACAAATTCATTATTATATAAGGCAGCTGCAATCTGCGGCTGCGCATCGGGATACTGTTCCCTGCTGATTTGCAGCAGCGTCATTCCCTTTTCTACCGTATACGCGGTCCCTTTCGTTGTATCTTTTAACGTAATCAAATGACATTCCTCCTTTAGCCGGTTCTTTGGCAAACAGGATTACGATTTCTTTCTAGTTCCTCATAATAAGATATTCGGCAAAAAAATCCCGTTTCCTTTTTTATGGTATAATATACTGTAATTCCCATATGTATTCATGAAAAGAAGGATAGCTTATGATAGATACACCGATAGATGGAAAACTGCTCATAGCCGCTGCCGTCATTTGCTGCTGTCTCGGCGGTGCCTATGATGCGTATGAAGGAATATATAAAGCCACGCCGGATTATTCGCTCCATCGTATACAGCAGACTGCCGGACAGGGCGATGCTGACGGGCTGGCAAAGATGGATGAGGAAAAAATCGCCGTCTCGCTGTACCGCGGCGCCATGCAGTTTCACACGAGTAAGCCGCAGGCAGCCGCACTGACGCAGCTTGCTTGGCTGCCCCTGCAAAATGAAACGACAGATGCGCTGAAACTTTGTTTAAATCATGAACTGACACAGTCGCCGGATACAGAAGACGTACAGCACGCCCAGTCCGTACTTGCCAGTCAGCTGCAGCGCCTGGGAATGCCCCTGCCGGTCACAGGCTGGCACATCGCTTCCGTGTCTTGGAGCCGCCGCATCGACGATGCCCATGCAGAAATCACGTTGTATCTCTCGCATCCCGTACTGCAGCAGGCGATTCCCTGCACCATTGCCATGGAGCGTACGGCCCCCAAAGAATGGTATATCACAGACATTGCCCAGGTTCCTGAAATGTTTCAAGCCCTGCAGCAGGCATACCTAAAGGCATTGGAAAAAGAAAATGAGCCGATTCGCAAAAAAATAGACGCCGTTTTGGAGATAGACGATGTGTCTTCATCCCTAGTACGCAGCGAGGATTCCGACCAAGTATTTCTGCGCATGCAGTATACACCTGTCTTTCATCAGCCGCGGCAGGACATTCTCGAAGCCAAGGGAGTCTACGAGCTTCGCCGCCGCGCAGACCACACGCTGCTCTTTACGGCGCCTGTCCGTCTTTCTTTGTCTTCCCATACGACGACCCGTCTGATCCAGTTCCCTCTAAATCCCCATATGCCGGCTCAGGAAGACCTTGCCGGCCGCGATACGCTGGAAGGAACGGACAGCACGCTGCGCCTTACGTCGATAACGCTGCGTGACGGCACTGCCTATGCCCTGCAAACGACACTGACACCTTGACATGAGATATAAAAAAGAGTTGTGACGATGGTTCACGCTGCTGCGCTGCCATCATTCACAACTCTTTTTTTTGCATTTGCCGCTTAACGGCTGCTGATTTCTATGATTTTAGGTTTGGCATTGGCATCGTTGGTCAGCGAACGGTCAAACAGCTTGACGCCGACTGCTCCCAGCAAAAAGCCAATAATCCCGCCGGCAATCGCCGTCTGCGTAGCATCCATAGCCTGTGATATGCCCAGCCAGTGTCCCAGCAGAGCCCCTGCGGCAGCTACCAGCAGCGGCATGATGAAGCAGACAAAAGCGCCAATGACAATATTGACTTCCCGTACTTCAAACTTGACATGCTGGCCTACCTGCGCACCAACCGGATTGAGTGCCAAAACGACAATGTGTTCTGCCCCCGGACAAGCACCGCAGGCAATACAGTCAGAATGGCGGCCTACCTTTACTTCTACCAAGCCGTCTTCTTTTTCAGAGATAACCGTTCCTTCTTCTATTTTCATGATGATATCCCTTCTTTCATCTAACGAATAATCATTTTTAATTACTCTGTTCACTATGTATTATAGCATGAACAGAAAGTGTAATCAACACCTTTACAGTGCAGTTTCAAACTCGTTCTGTAAAAACAGCCAAACATGCAGCACCGCACGAAAGGGATGCATCGCGCAGGCGGCACGCTGCTGCCTAGTGGATGTGGAATCGTTTTATTTCTTCGTCAGAATAGCCGCAGTTCACCCATTTTTTCGTATGGTAATTCCATTCTGCAAACAATTCCTGCAGCCGTTTTTTATCACCTTTGCGGATCGTAACATGCATGTTGTGCAGTTCTTCCAAAATATCTTCCGCACTCCAGCCACTGGCCATTTCATCAATAATATCGCCCATCGTGTTCAGCGTCTGCTGCTTGGAAAGAGATGTATATTTTAAGAGTTTTGCCATCCCCTGCTTAATCATCTGCTGGCTAAAATAGATCATATTGCCGCTCGCTTGATTTTCAATCTCTTTCTGTGCCGGTATATAATATACGTCCAGAGCACGGTCACGCATCAGGCATTCTACATTTTCTTTGGTCATCAAAATGTCACAGACAAGGTCGTCCTGCATAAAATACGTCTGCATTTCTTGGGGAATCAACTGCAACATCGAGCCGATTTCCAAGGCATTGCTTTGGAAGGTGTGGTGCTGATTGTACATTTCTACCAGAATATAAAAGGGCATGGCACCGTATAAATTTTTCGCCATATCCAGACATTGCTGCAGCCAGTTCATTTTTTTGCGGCGCAGTAAAAATTCATCCCGCTGTGCTGCCTGGAATCCTTCTTTGATTTCTTGGGGAATAATAATATGCCCTTCTTCATCATAACCTAAGTACTGGTTGACAGCCAGCGCCGGCAGCGCAGTATCTGTCGTGAGCGGGCAGGCTTCTTCGTAAGACACGAGGTCTTTCAACAAATTCCATTCTTCTTCGTGCATGCAGAGCAGGCACCGTTCGATGCGGTTGTTTTTTGTCATGCCTGCATATATTTTATCGATACGCTCCTGCTTTTTGTCTGCGCTTTTAATGTCAATATGCAGTGAATCTCCTATTTCTTTGAGTTCATCCCGTGTATATGCTGCCAGTGCTGTTTGGAGCGTATACGGATAGGTGGCTTTTTTTGCTTTTTTTCTTGGGGTATATATATGATATTGTGTATCTTGTGAAGATGCTGCTTTCACTATAGTTCCTCCTTCATGCTGTTTTGCTTCGGGTATGTGGCATGCCCGTAATAAAAAGGGCTGCCGCACAAAGCGACAAGCCCCTTTTTGGTACGCCACGTCTTATTTCTTGACGAGGTCTTCTTCTACCTGAATGTGAAGTTCATGAAGCTGTTTTTTGGTTACTTCAGAAGGTGCTTCACTCATCGGATCGATAGCGTTCTGCGTCTTCGGGAAGGCAATGACATCACGAATCGATTTGCGGTGGAGCATAAGCATAATCATGCGGTCCAAACCGAATGCCAAACCTCCGTGTGGCGGAGCACCGTATTCAAACGCACGAAGCAGGAAGCCGAATTTCTGTTCCGCTTCTTCCGGTGTCAGGCCAATTGCTTTGAAGACGCGCTGCTGCAGGTCCGGCTGATAAATACGGAGAGAGCCGCCGCCCAATTCAATGCCGTTGAGGACGAGGTCATAGGCTTTCGCATATACATGAGCCGGATCGGTTTCCAATTTATCCAAATCTTCATCCCGAATGGCTGTGAACGGATGATGCATAGCGACAAACCGTTTTTCTTCTTCGCTGTATTCAAACATGGGGAAATCGACAACCCACGTAAAGGCAAATTTGCTTTCGTCGATAAGATTCATGCGGCGGGCCATTTCTTTACGAAGTTCGCCAAGAGCTGCGGCAACAACAGCCGGTTTGTCTGCAATCATGAGAATCAAGTCGCCCGTTTCCGCGCCGCAGGCTTTACCGATTTCACGAAGTTTGTCTTCGCCAAAGAATTTCTTAATCTGGGATTTGAGCGTGCCGTCTTCGAGGAAGCCAATCCAAGCAAGGCCTTTGGCTCCGTAGTGGCTGACGTATTCAACAAGTCCGTCTAATTCACGGCGGGGAATGTCTGCGTCGCCTTTGACGTTGATGGCTTTGACCTGGCCGCCGTTGTCAATAACGCTGCGGAATACTTTGAAGTCCGTGTCTTTTACTAATTCCGTTACATCCGTAAATTTCATGTCAAAACGGATATCCGGTTTATCTGAGCCGTAGTTTTCCATCGCATAGTCCCATGTCATGCGGTGAATCGGGAGTTCTACGTCATGGCCCAGCGTTTCTTTGAAGATATAGTGAACCATGTTTTCTACGAGCGTCAAAATCTGTTCCTGATCCATGAAGGACATTTCCATGTCGAGCTGGGTAAATTCAGGCTGACGGTCGGCACGCAAATCTTCATCGCGGAAGCAGCGCGCAATCTGATAGTACCGATCCATGCCGGAAATCATGAGGAGCTGTTTGAAAATCTGCGGAGACTGCGGCAGCGCATAGAATTTGCCGTCGTTGACACGGCTCGGTACGAGGTAGTCACGAGCGCCTTCCGGCGTGCTCTTGCACAGTTCCGGTGTTTCGATATCAATAAAGCCGTTTTCGTTGAGGAACGTACGCATAGCGTGTTTTACTTTATGACGCATGATGAGGTTGTTCTGCATTTCCGGACGGCGTAAATCCAAATACCGGTATTTCAAGCGGATTTTTTCATCTACGTCGATATTGTCTTCAATATAGAACGGCGGTGTTTTAGACGAGTTAAGGATGCGGAGTTCTTCGCAGCGGATTTCAATCGTGCCCGTTTTCATTTTCGGGTTAACTGTATCTTTGTCACGCATGCGAACGATGCCGCGGATAGCCAATACGTATTCTGTACGGACTTGTTCTGCTTTTTTAAAGGAAGTTTCTTCATAATCCGGCGAAGCAACAACCTGTACAATGCCGGTGCGGTCGCGAAGATCGATAAAAATCAAGCCGCCGTGGTCACGACGTCGTTCTACCCAGCCGCACAGGGTTACTTCCTTGCCATTGTCCGCTTCACTGACTTCAGCGCAGTACTGGGAGCGGCGTAAACCTTCCATTGTATCCATGAGTTAATCATCCCTTCTTGTGTGTTTCCATATATGCAACGATTCCGTCCAGGGGAACGCTGACTTGTTCTTTGGTGGCCATGTTGCGCACCTGCGCCTGGCCGCTGGCCAATTCTTCTTCCCCTATGATAACGGTATAATCGGCATTTAGCTTATTTGCTGATTTCATCTGCCCTTTCATGCTGCGGCCCAGCAGGTCAATTTCCGCATACATGCCTTTGGCCCGAATCTGCTGCTGCAAATCAAAGGCTTGTGTTTTTGCCGCATCGCCAAGAGCGACGATAAATACAGGCTGCTTTTTGGGAACCGGCGGCATCAGCCCTTGTTCCTTCAAGGTCAGGAGCAGCCGTTCCATCCCAATGGCAAACCCGATACCCGGTGTGGACGGGCCGCCTACTTCTTCAATCAGGCCGTCATACCGGCCGCCGCCGCAGACCGTGCTCTGGGCACCCAGCGGCGCATACATAATTTCAAAAGCTGTATTGGTGTAATAGTCCAAGCCGCGGACCAAGCGCGGGTCCAATTCAAAGGGAATCCCGATTTTGGTAAGATATTCCTGTACTTTGGCAAAATGTTCTTTGCAGTCATCACAAAGATTATCTGTCAATTCCGGTACGCCGATGGCAGCCTGTTTGCAGCCTTCTTCTTTGCAGTCCAATACGCGGAGCGGATTCTTTTCCAGGCGGGCTTTGCAGTCATCGCAAAGCTGGTCTTTCTTGTCTGCAAAGAAATCCAGCAGTTTTTGCCGGTATACAGGACGGCATTTGGGGCAGCCGACAGAATTCAGATGCAGTACTAAGTCGTTGAGTCCCAATTCATGGAACAGCTGGAACGCCATGGCAATGATTTCTGCATCTACTGCCGGATCTTTGGAACCGATTTCTTCGACGCCAAACTGCGTAAACTGGCGGTACCGGCCAGCCTGCGGGCGGTCGTGGCGGAACATAGGCCCCATGTAGTAGAACTTGTGAACGCTGGGATCACCGTATAATTTATGTTCCAAAAATGCGCGGACTACCGATGCCGTATTTTCCGGGCGCAGTGTCATGCTGCGGCCGCCGCGGTCATTAAAGGTATACATTTCTTTGGTAACAACATCCGTTGTTTCACCAATACCGCGCAAGAATAAATCTGTACTTTCAAACATAGGGGTACGAATTTCACCAAAACCATAGAGCGAGCAAATCTGGCGTATTTTTTGTTCCAGAATCTGCCATTCAGCCGTTTGTTCCGGCAAGAAATCCTGCGTACCTCGTGGTGCAGTAATTGCCATTACAAATCCTCTCCTCCATATATCATAGCACACAATTGCCGACGCTGCTTGATTTTCTCAGGCAGCCTTTCGACATAGCGTTCTACATCTTTTGGCATATACAGTTTTTCCAAACTGTGCCCGTCACGGCAGACAAACTTCGTCGCACTGCCGGGACCGGCTGCCAACACGGTCTGCCGTTCTTCCATCATTTCTATATTATATGCGCTAATCGTGCCGGGCAGGGCATAGCCCACGTTGGCAAAACTAGCAGCCATATACTGCTGCCGATACATGTAATACGGTATGTAGGATGCCTGCTGCAGCATGTGTCTGCAAAGTGCCAGCATCGCCCGTACAGAAGCGGCATCCGGAATGTCATCCCGCAGAGGATGATGGAACAAGGGAGCCCGTTTTTTTAATGCTAACGTATGAATTGTAACATTTTCTGGGTGCAGTTGGCAAACGATTTCCATATTTTCCCGCATATCTTCTACGGTTTGCTGCGGAAGCCCGGCAATAAAATCCATATTGACAATGGGAAAAGCCATTTGTCTGCATCGGTCGTACATCTGATACACGGCATCTACTGTATGCTGCCGGCCTATCGTATCCAGCAAATGCTGCTGCATCGTCTGCGGATTGACGCTGATACGGTTGACACCGTACTGCCTGAGCATGGCCAGTATTTCCTGCGTCGCCGTATCCGGCCGGCCGGCTTCTACAGTCCATTCGATGTCTTGAGGAATCTGACACTGTATAGCCGCTATGATGCGCTGCAGCAGCGGCAGCGGCAGGCAGGTCGGCGTGCCGCCGCCTACGTAAACCGAATGCACCTGCAGGCCATACTGCCGGCAAAGCTTGGCAATATCAGCCAAATCCCGTTCCACAGCTTCTGCAAAGCGCTGCAAAAAAGCCGCGTCTTCCTGAAAAATAAGCTTTGAGGGAAACGAGCAGTACATGCAGTGGCTGGGACAGTACGGAATGCCTACGTACAGAGAAATCGTGCGGCTGGGATTCATCACATACGGCCGCTGTATGACAGCCATGTCTACCAAATCCTGCGCTGTTTCTTCCTGCGTGTGATACGTACGGCATACATAATCTTTGGCGCTGTCCGGCGTCATTCCCTGATCTAGCAGCCGGTGAATCAATTTGGTAGGACGCACGCCAATCAAGGTGCCCCACAGACTATCCGGCATGCCGCAAAACCGCTGATGCCACTGCAGCAGACATTCTTTTATATCATCCCGCCTGCGGCCCTGCCTGAAAATCCAAGCTTCACTTTGCCAAGATGTCTGTTCCTGCTGATACGTACAAGCCAAATGGAGGCGGCCGTCTTGTTCTTCCAAGACGACCGAAGCCCCTACGGACTGTATTTCGTGTCCTCCAACATACCCGCAGGAAGCCATAACCTGACCCACAAGAGAATGATACGCTTCCGGTCCCTTGTATAAATAGGTCTGTTGTTTATTTATCGTCATGGGCTCCCATTTCTGCCTGCCGCTTCTTTTCGCATTCTTCACAATAGCCATATACTTTCAGCTGATGGTCTACCGTATGAAAATGCAGTTGTTTTTGTAAAATGGATTCCAGCGTTTCCAGCAAGTCATCCTGGCATTCCCATACTTTGCCGCATCCCAGGCAAATCAGATGATGATGGAAATGGCCTTCGTTATCACGGTCGTTTAATTCATAGCGGCTGCAGCCGTCATCAAAATCGAGTTTTTTCAGCAAATCCATTTCCGTAAATAAATCCAGTGTGCGGTATACCGTAGCCAAGCCAATATCCGGGGCCATTTTCTTGACTAATTCAAACACTTCTTCTGCGCTCATATGACGAATCGGACTTTCGACAAAAGCTTTTAAAATGACTTGCCGCTGCGAAGTCATCTTATATTTTTTGTCTTTAATCTTTTCTTTCATGCGCTTCATCATGACACTCATAATTTCTTCTTTACTGGTTTTGTTATTTTCCATAATTATTCATCGCCTTTTCTTTGTATGTTTGATAAAACCATAAATGCCTGCCTAAAATTTGTAAAACAGCTGTTACCGGAACTGTCAATATCATACCGGCAACGCCAAACAGCGTGCCGCCAATCAGCAGGGCAATAACAATCACGACCGGATGCAGACTGATAACGGCACCCATTACCTGCGGCATAATGAGGTGGCTGTCCACCTGCTGAATGACAATGTAAAAAATCAATACCTTAAACGACAAGGATAAATCGACCGTCGCTCCCAGCAAAATAGCCGGGATGGCACCGACAATCGGCCCGACAATGGGTATCCATTCTGTAATGGCTGCCAATAGGCCAATGACCATCGGATACGGTACCCCCATAATCCACATGCCCAAAAAGGTCAGGGCAGCAATAATACAGCTCATTAAAATCTGCCCGCGGATATACCGGCTCAGCACATGTTCAATTTCGTTAAATACCTGCTGCAGCTGTCCCTGATACGCAGACGGATACAGTTTGACAAACGAATGCACCATACGGCTGCCATCCTTCATAAAGTAAAACGTAATAAAGGGAACGACAAAAAATTCTACGACCGTACCGGCAATGGCAAATACAGACCGAATCAGATCGGTTACACCTTCAATGCCGTAATTGCCTACCTTGACAAAGGTATCATTAATAATGCCTTTTACCTGCTCCGGAATATAAAACTGCGTTTGTTCATTTTCCAGCTGATTCACCAAAGCGGCTGTCTGCGCCACCAGCGTATTAAAATTAGCCGCCAATAAATTGACCTGCATGACCAGTGGCTTGAGAATGCTGTTGGTAATAATCGCTACTAAGACAATCAACAGGAAAAAGGAAATAATGATAGCCAAATCGACAGGAAGATGCCGATGAGTCAGGCGCAACCATCCTTTTAGTACCAAATCCCGAATGGGAATCAAAATAAATGTCAAAATAAGCGAAATAACAACAGGCCAATATACAGCGTGCACAGAAAGGAACAGGCCAAACACCAACGCAGCCAAGACCACGCGCAGCCAAAATTGTGATTCCTTATATACAGACATCGGTTACCAGCCTCCGTCCAAATACGGATTGCCCCGTCTTTCTTCTCCAATCGTCGAAGCCGGGCCGTGTCCCGGAAGCACTACGGTATCATCCGGCAGCGGCATAAGTTTCGTATTGATGCTGTCAATCAGCGTTTGGGCCGAACCGCCGTATAAATCCGTACGGCCTACAGAGTATCTAAACAAGGTATCGCCGGAAAAAACGACGCCTTCGCCATACAGGCTCATGCCGCCCGGCGTATGTCCCGGTGTTTCCAATGCCGTAAATTTTAGATGCCCCAGTGTAATATGTTCACCATCGGCTACGATATGGTCCGGCGATTCGCATTTGATTTCTTTCCCCATAAACATAGACAAGTTGTTGCGGGAATTGCTAATCAACTCTTTATCGCCTTTTCCGACATATACGGGTACATTTTTATAGTTGCGCAGTTCCTGCAGCGCTCCAATATGGTCTGCATGACCATGAGTCAGGAAAATAAACTGCAAATGCAGCTGATTGTCCTGCAGTGCCCGATCTATTTTTTGATAATCCCATGCGGGATCAATGACCATGGCATCTCTGGTTTCACTGTCATAGACAATGTAGCAGTTGGTCATGACTGGACCGAGTACCATCGACATATATTGCATACTCATCGTATATTCCTCCTCGTGTTAAAAAACCTTTTTGCTGTCCACCAAAATCGTCACCGGACCGTGATTGGCCAGCGTGACAACCATTTCCGTACGGAACCGCCCTGTCTCCGTGTGAATTCCCAAGGCCTGCATGGCTGCTACAAACTGCGTATATAATCGCTCAGCCATCTCCGGCGGCGCAGCCTGCGTAAAGCTGGGCCGTCTGCCGTGCCGTATATCGCCGTACAGCGTAAACTGGGATACTACCAGCAGCTGTCCCTG